>JACCDX011325026.1_pt1 | contig 50694 bp, 51 predicted proteins | sample 7449681 | NCBI WGS metagenome assembly JACCDX01 (sample SAMN15323450, study PRJNA562643) | freshwater metagenome | isolation source: river surface water | place: USA:Blue River Watershed | collected 2017-08-18
AAATTTTATCAATATAAACAAACATTTATTTGTTTCAAATATTATTGAACAACAGAAAGAAAAAGAAAAAGAATACATAAAAATATTACAAGGTAAAAAATTTGAAAATATTGTAAGTAATTTAAATAACAATAAATTCAAAAATACAAAATTAACAAATGATGAAATTATATGTTTAGTACGCGTAGCATTTAATTGGGATTGTTATGTACCTAATGAGTATAAAAATACCTTTTGTAGTGCGTTGAATAAACTTATGAAGAACAAAATGATGCTGTGATTAATTAATAGTATATATATATATGATTAATCCTGAAAATAACAAATTGTTAATTTATGTTTCAGTCAAAGATAATTTGAAATTCACTTTGGGTACAAATATTTTTGACACTAAAATAATAGGAGAAGGTGATAATAAAACATTATTATTAGAACCTACCGATATAACCAACATAAATTTAGAAGATTTCAAAATAGTGATACGCATGTTATACAATCATATTAATAATTTCAATAACTACAAAGATGTACACATTAGCAAAAAATATGAAGTATCGCATGATAAATATAATAACATTGATTGGTTTAAAGTGTTTTTTTTTCATAAAGATCATAAAGATGAGGATGGTTTTTATACCGCTGAATGTGCAGAGTTTATATCCAATAATTTATTATTTCATTCATTGAGCAACGGTAAGGTTGTAGAAGATTTAACACAATTTGATATATTAAAACCAGAAACAGAAAATATAATGAATGAATATATAAAACATGTAAAATATCAATATACATATTACGATTATTTTATGATCAGAATTCTATTAGTATGGGACTATAAATTGCCTAATAAATTTTATGATGATTTTTTTTTCAGAATGCTTGATGATTATCGCAAAATTGATGAAGAAAACATTTCGTTGCAAAAAAAAGAACAAATAATGTTGAAAATAATAAAAAATTACTTGTACACATTTGACACAACAGAAAATCTAATTAAATATACAATGATGCATGAAATTAGATCTCCCAATAAAGTTCATAATAAAAGGTTTTGTAAATATATAAAAAAACACACACCTAACATTGAAATGGTTGTTAATGAATATATGGAAGTAAATAACATGGATAATAAAGAGTCATTGAGACAAATAATCATAGTAGCAATTGATGATAAACCATGTGATAAAAATAATATAAGATGTTTTTTTGAATATGGTAATAAACATGTGAACAATTATAAAATATTGTGCAGGATATCCATTGACAAAAGTATTGTTAGTAATCATGGCATTAAAATTATATACAATATTACAAAAGATTTAAATAAAAATATGATTTTTAGTGTAAATCTGAACAAAATAAATACAACAAGTCATGATTTAATTAATTATTTATCATTTGGTTTTAACCAAATGAGTAACAAGGGCATTGAAAAAGTAGATATAATATCAAATATAATATCATTCCCCGAAAAAATAAATGATTATAAAATGATACATCAAGCCATGCTTTACTGTGAAAACTTTCGTGAAATAAACAAACATATGTGTATATCGGATATATCAGAACAAGAAAAACAAGAAAATTACAAACAAATAACAGGAGATAATAAAGTTAAATTCATAAATATTGTAAAAGATATAATAAATAATCCATCAAATAATCTATTAAAATATTGTAAATTAGAATATTTTGATATATTGAATAATCTATCAAATCATTGTAAACCAGAATATGACGATATAATATTGTTGATACAAGTAGCATTAAATTGGGATTGTTATGTATCCAAAGAATACATACCAGCATTTTGTTCAGTATTGAACAAAATGATTGAAAAACAATAGGTGTTTTATACCTGTACAAATAATTAATTTACTCTTTATATACATCATTAACAATGTGTATAAATTAAACAAACTATTACACTTGTTAGTGTTAAAAATAATAAATACATCAAACTGTATTTAGTGTAAATGTGTCTAAAACATAATCCAGATAATTTTTACAACTGTAATACTCATTAAAATCTTTTCTGCCACTATAATCATACACACTTAGAATACTGTCTTTCATTTTATGTACATTTCTTATCTGAGGCATATTTAAATTAAGTCGGTCTATACCTAACTCTGCCATTTTGTAATATTCATATACTGTGCATGTTTTGTCTTTTGTTTTATATGGTGCATCAAGCAATATCAATAGAGGCAAATTTAAAGTTACTATATCATCCAATTCATATTTCCTTGACAATGGCAATTCAACAAATTTATACACAAATATTCTCGGTGTGTTGTTTATGTCTTCATCATTTGGTATGTATTTATCTATCATTTTGAAGGTTAATGCACTACAATTATAACTATTATAATACCTTTGTCGTGCAAGTATTACACATTTATAATCTGGTTTTGTTGTCCACATTGATATTGTTACATGTATTGATTGTCTGTATTGTTCGTATATCTCTTCGCTAAGGTTATTATCTGTTCCACTACAATATAACACTGCATGATATAATGGTGTATAACTATAACAACATTTAGCTATTGAATTTACTATATTTATATATTTAACATCATTATGTGTTTTGTGTTGTATTTTATTTATTATATTTACATGTTCTTCTGTCAAATAATCTGTTATTTGTGATTTTTCAAAATATTCAAAATAATCGTATTCGCTAAACATTAATTGTTTAGTAACATATATATCAACTATCCTATTTATATATTTGTTCATGTCAATTTTGTTGTTTATCATAAAAGCATTTAATTGTATATTTGGACAATTAAGTGAACACAAATATAATAAATAATAAGTATCTATATCCACATTATGTTCATGAATATATTCAATAACTGCTTCTATACCATTAGCGATGGTTATATCAAATAAATGATGTATTTTTTTAAGAGTTTGCATATCTAAAGATTTACAAATATCTCCACAACGATGATATTGATTATCATAAATTGTTCTTTCCAAATTCTCGTTAAACATCTTCAAAACATTTGTATATTCTTTGAGTATTTTGTGGTATTTTGTATTTATTCTCAACAACATACCATATATATGTTGATTTATGTGTGTAAAATATTTATTTGAACATAGTTGTTTAAACAAATATATACAACACTTGTTATGTTTCATATTTAAACATGTTTTGTTATCTGTTATAAACAAATATATCAGATAATTAGCATCTCTATTTGATGCAACTGATGCTATTTTATGGCAAAACTTTTGTACACATTTTTTACATATTAAAGGTCTCATTTGTATTATATACATAAAATTGAAACACTGATTTGTTGATATACACTTTAAAATGATAAATATAACAACAATGAACAACAAAGAAAACTACAATACAAGCAACGAAATAACACCAAACAAAAAAAGAATTCTGACACATTTTTTTGATAACGTTAAAGATGTTAATGTATGTCTGGATGATTATAACAAAAGACATTGTGGTAAAGAAGGACATTGGTTAGAAAATAGAATGGGTATTAAACATAATTCTAACAATCAACCAGATATAAATGGATATGAAATGAAAGTATTTGGAACTAAAACTACCTTGGGTGATTTTAGTGCTAGTGAATATATTTTTTCTGGAAAAAACAGAAGAACACATATAAATATGCTAAATAATTGGTCTGATGATATTATTATGAATAGACAAACTTTTATAAAAACATTCGGAACTCCAAACCCTAACAAGAATAATAGATATTCATGGTCTGGTAGTTGTGTACCAACTTTTGGTACATGGAACCATTGTGGACAAACATTAACTGTCAGTGATAATAATGATATTGTTCTTTACTATTCTTATTCCAAAGATACAAGAACCAATAAACATGAATTTGATGATTTTATGAAACATGACAACATAGTGTATGCTATATGGCTCTCAAACAAATTGAAGAATAACATTGAAAACAAATTTAATAGTAAAGGTTTTTTTGTCTGCAAAAAACAAGAAAACAAATACAGCAAAATATGTTTCGGTAAAGCATTCAATTTTGATTATTTCATAGAATGTATCAAAAACAAAAAAATAAAATTTGATAGTGGCATGTATGAAGGAAATAACAGAAACTATTCACAATTTAGAGGTTCTTGTTTTTGGAACGAATTGATTTATGAAGAACATTGATTTGTTAAATCTTGAATTATGTCTCGTTGGGTTTTGATTATATAACCTTGTTTTTTTGCATTATTCAGTCTTTCTTTATAATCTTGCATAAATTCTTTATAACTAGGAAATATAACAGACAATCGGGCACAATTAGGTACATTAATCATATTCACATCATTTGTGTCATTTATATGTTTTTTTATCTTGTTCTTGTTTTTAATAATTTTATCAAGTTCTCTAATCATTAATCTTCTATATGTTGTTTCTGGGTCTGTCAGTTTTATAAAATATTTATAATCATAATTTGGTATGTTTATCGTCATACCAACAAAGACAATATTACTGTTATCTTTTATGTATTTATTTACAATACCCTTAGATAGTTTATTTATGCTTGTTTGTGTTCTTGGTAATTGTTCATGTTCTATAATATCCACACATTTGTACATAATATCATCAGTATCTATGCATCTTATGTTGGTAAGTTTTTTGCATATATAACTTTTGCCACTGCCTTGTACACCATCAACAACAATTATCATTGTGTTATTTAATAATATTTAGCGAACAAAGTATTTACTTTTTATGATAAATAATACTCACAATAATATGTTTGTTGAAAACCTGTATATATTACACATTTCTTCATCATTATCATTTGTTTGTTGTAGTTTAGACACACAATACATGTAATTAAAATATAACTGTTTTAATGTAATATATGATGTTATGTTTTCTGTGTCAATATTTTGTGTGCAAAAATCATAATCAAATGTTTCAATTATTGGCAATCTTTTTAAACTGATTGTCAATTTCCTTATATCTTGTTTAAGTCTTATATGTTCTCTTCCTGAAAGAGTTTCCATCTTTTTTTGTTTTACAAGTATCCTAGTATTTATTATATTTTCATATTTACTCCTAATAATCATGGCTTTGTCTAAATACTTATTCATAATGTGTGTATTGTATATTTTCATAATATCTAATGCTACACTTGAAGGTGTACTATAATTCATATCACTTATTTCTGTTATTAAGAGTTTCTTACCTTTGTCTAAATCATGACCAATCGCTGTTATGATGGGTATATTAGATTTAATAATTGCATCAAATACTTGTGCACAATCATACGATATAGATATATCTGCTGTTGATCCTCCACCGCGAATGATTATAATAACATCTACACATTTATCTTCATTATTATATTCATCAATCGCTTTTACTAATTCTGTTTTTGTGTTTATTCCTTCAAGTGTTATATTTTTTGTTTTTACATTTATTATCGTGTTTGGTATTATAAATTGATTGATAAAATCGTTATATCCTTGTGTTCCTATTTTTGATATAATTCCGATTGATTTTATGTTCGCAAAATTAATAGACTTTTTTATAATCGGTAAATATGCATCAATTAATTCGTCAATTGATGTATTTGTATCGGTATTGTATTTTATTTCACTTACTCGCAAATAAAACTCGTGTTTGTTGTTATATGTATCAGTACATAACTTACCAATAACATAACAATGTATGTTGTCATTTATCGTATTATTTTCCGCATATACACATTTAAATGTATTGTTATTGTTTTTTAATATGAAATATGTTCTATATTTAGTTTTTCTAACATCACATATATCTCCTTCTAGTGTTATGTTGTTTTTAAAGTTTTTTATTATTTTGTTCATTTGACGTTTTGTATGTGTGTTTAAATGTTCATTCAGTTTATTAATAGTTATTGTTGTTATTTGTTTTTTTGTATAACTACAAAAACACAATGATTTTGTAAAACTATAACATGCACCCATAATTATTATAAACAATATGTATGCAAATGTATATTTTTGTATATTCAATTTTTGTTGTATATCGTTATATTTATATAAATTAATCAATTCGCAATTTGTGCAAAAAAACAATGTTTATTAATCAATTTTCTCATCGTTTCTGTTTCACAAAAGTCTAATATAAAACACACACTTTCGTAATATTTATTACAATCTGTCGTATTTTGGTTTGTACCATTTATAATGTTGTCTATTATGATAATTGCATTTGTCGCTTGTTCTGTATATAGTGGTTGTTTGACACTTAACACTTTGAAAAAATGCATAAGATTATGTAATGATCTTTCGTATCCATAGATTATTTGCATAGTAAATGTCAGTGATTTAATGTTTTATATTAAATAAATAATCAATTATTCATTCTATCATATTTTCAATTTTATTCTTTGTTCAGGGTATGTATATTTCTTGCTATTATATCAAATACTTCTTTATCATACTTGTAGTGTGCATTTTCATCATAATCTATATCCAACAATCTGCACATAATTTCATCAAATTTTATTATTCTATCTGTTGTTGCATCATAATCAACACACATACCTTGTACATAAATATGCAATGTATTGTAATATTTTTTATAAGATACTTTATCATCACACAAATTTAACAAAGAAACTATTGTCTTGCTATATTTTTTCTTTCTTGTCATATCTGGTTTATCAACAAGTTTTAAATATTTTTTGTTTTGAAATTTTTTTAATATGTGTACTTCGATAATACGCTTCAATATTGGATTATCAAGTGAATTTGCTATATTTGACAAACAATTATCTGTATATAATTCATCAACTTTTGTGTTGTATTTTTCTAAAAGTTTTAATATTCGTTTTGTATCGTAAGTATTGTTTTTACATAATTCTTCCATACATTTTTTTGTTGGTTTAACTCCTTTATTTAATATGTATTGTGCTATTTTGTATTTTGTCAATGAACATGCATATACTAAATGTTCTGTTGTAAAATCATACACATTATCTAGTTCTTTATATGGTTGTTCATTTATCTCAACACAATAAATACCGTATTTATCATTTTTTTTTAATTCCTCCACCAAATGATGTATATGACAATATGACAAACCTTTATTGTTTTTTAAAAAATATACATACAATTGTTGTATATTTAATATCACATCCTGATAGGTATTTAATATATATTCTAATTCCGATCCAAGCGCATTATTAACAAACAAAAGCAAATTATCATGTGTTATACACATTTTATGATTTAATAGTATTTGAATACCATGTACTGATGCCGATTCACAGTAGTATTTCATTGCTATTTCGTAGGTGTTGTAATCTAATAAATTATACGCGCATGTAGCTATATAATGTTTAGATAATTTGCCTATTTTTATGAATGTTTTGAGAATATCATCAACATATTTACATTTTGTATTGTAATCCGCATTGATATTGTTTATATAATCTGGTAATAGTATGCGCGTTATTTTACTATCATCAGATTTTGCATATGAACACAAATTATGCAACCATTTTGTATCTATCATTTTATTTAAGCGTATTTTTTCAAATACATACAAAAACCAAAAAAACAACGAACAATGACATGCTTTTACATATAATTCTTCAAATGAACGACTAAATAATATATCAATATGACTACTACGACCGTAACATGTACATTCTACTGCTTTTATATACAATTCATCAGCATCATATTCGTCTATATTTGTAGTTATACTCTTAAACTTGTTCATAAATTCCTCCAATGTGAGAGTAGACATTTTTATTGTTGAGTTGTATAGATTGTTTATTATGATAACATAATTTCATTTTTTTTGAAATGTTATATGATAAATTATTTTGGTATTTTTGTGTACAAATAGTTGATCAAATTACTTGCTTTATAATATACTCTATCATCAAATATGCCTGTTGCTAATTGTATGCAAAAACTTTGATAATTAAATATATAACCATCATGCCACAATACAACTGTTGATATATGATAGTATTTTAGTACTTGTTCTTCAATACTATCTTTTATAATTATCTTATCATTGTCATCTATAGGAAACTCATGATATTTATACACACAAACAACTGGTATATTTTGTACTTGTTCATAATTATTGTTATCATTGTTTCTATATTTCATAATAATTTGTTGCAATTGTTTAGATAGAACAAAATTGGTTTCAATATCATCTATATGTTTTCTTGAATAATTCGGATTTATATCTGGTTTAAGTATTTCACTTTCTATACACAAATTTTCTCTTCTGCATGCATTTATTATATCAATAAATGTTACATTTTCATTGTCTATATCATTGAACATTTTATATTGTTCTATGAGTTTTATCTGATTATCATTCATTGATAAACCTAAATCGTTCAACAATTGTATGTTTTTGTAATTTCCTCTTGTTATTATCGTATTTATAATATTATTTGTATATTTGTGTATATCAATCTTAATATGCACAAAATAATTAATTATATCTATTCTATATAGCACATTTGTCTGCATCAACAGTTCAAATACTTTGTCAAAATCTATCAAATGGTGTTTATTTTCTAACATTTGTATATACGGCACATTATTGTAATTGCAATATATGAAAAATTGCACAATGATGTATGTAACTGTTTCTCTGGATAATAAATCTATCATATTGACAAACATGTGAATCATTGTATCTTCACATACACTTTGACAATATTTGCGCATCAAAAACATACATATATATTTATTTTCTATACACATATATCTCACGAGTTCAGAATCATAAATATTGAGATTTTTTTCCTTGTCAATAATATCACATAATATTGGTATATTGGTATTTATGTTCAATGCAATCTTTATAAATTTATATTTACAGCAGTCAAATAAACCATTTTTAACCTTTAATATATATCTAACCAACAAACATATATCTACATTTTTTTTTATTATATCTTCCATACATGAACACATTTTTGTTTTTTCTGTATATTATATCATGTTCAGTAAGATGTAAAAATTTCATTTTTATTTATATTATGTATGTTCCAAGCCACAATTTCGCTCTATATACATCTGATGTAAATGTATGTCATTTCAATTGTTGTACCAATGTTTTGCAAGATTTTGATGTGTCTAATATTCATTTATGTGAAAAACATGATAAGAAACATATAACAAATAATGAATACATAAATCTTAGACATAATCATTTTGTATCATTAATTGCTAATATTGCACAATACAGAAAAAATATAAATAAATCATTGATAGAATATCTAAATTATATTTGCGATAATCTATGGTTCAAAAATAAAACATGGCTAAATATTGTGTTAATGGATATAAATAGTAATATGAACGAAAATAATAAAGATGCGTTGATAAAGTATTATATGATTATAAATAATGCTTTATTTTAAATCATTTTCGAACATTTGTATTTCTTTATCTGTTGCTATATCATCTAATCTTCCCATACTACTAATCATTTTGTCACCATTGTGAATTTTATAATTTAGAATGGTTATTTTAACATAAGCACCCGTTTTTAAATATTCATTTGTATTTTTTATCCTTATAACACCTTCATGAATTAAGAATTTGTCTTTATTTATATCTTTCTGTATAATAACTCTTAATGGCCCATTTTCTGCCATATATATTTGTGTTTTCATTTCTGTCATTTTGCAAATAATCTGTTTGTTGTTGTTCGGAACAAATAATTTACATTCAAAACTTGCTTCATATTCTGCATTTCCTTCTGTATCTTCTTGTCTTATTAAACCACCTGTAATGTTATATACACTGTATATCTCTTTAATATAACCAAAATCACCAAAACATTTGTGTTCCAATTTTTGTTTAACATTGTTCTTTATGTGAGTATATATGTCATTGTTCATTTGACACGGATGTAATAGTATTTTTGTTGTCAATTGTTTTGCACAAATATATGGACTTAAATCATTATTGGCCATTTTTGTATTTATATTTATATCTGGAAAGATGTTATTATTTTTTCAATTTTATGTATCTTTATATTTAGTATTGTATGTGTTTTGATAGCACTAATGTATAAATTATTGACACATATTTTGTTTGTTTACGATTTATTCACATATCGCATTTGATACACTATTAACTTATATTTACATATAAGTCAATATTCACACACAACAATTTTATTTTTTATTTATTATTTTCTTTAATGCACCGCAAAATTGATCATTGAAATCTTTTGGCACTCTCCCTTCCCATATTAGTGCTATTCTCTTCAATAAAAGTTTTTCTTTTTCATCTAAATTGTAATTATCTATTTTTTGTTCTACAAATATTTTGTATCTATTATATTTATCACCACTCAATATTATACATTTGTCTTTACTAGCTTCAAATAAATATTGGTTTAAGTTCCTGAATTCTTCGTAGTAATCACCATAAGGATAATCAATAGCGAACTTAAAACCATATAGATTTCTATCGAAACTATATTTTTTTATATATATCACATTCGTTGGATCATCACTAGTAATCATGTACAAAAGCTTAATTACTACTAAATCATCAATATCACTATGATCGACTATAATATTGCCCTCTCTTTCGATCAATAATTTTTGTTTGTTACATACCTTACCATCAACACCAAATAAACGATAACTATCCCATAATTTATCATGTACGTCAATATTAATTGTCACAAACAAATAATTTTTTTTATCAATCTCATAATTTTTTGTTTCTGCATTATCTATTACAAAATCATAAATTTCTCTCATGTCATTTTCATCAAATTTATTGTACTCTTTCAAAATATTATCTGTGAATACATGCATAAAATATTTAACATAGTTTTTTGGTATATTTCCATCCCAAATTTTAATAATTTTGTATATTTCTGCCCAATATACACTAACTGATTTATTATTAATATCCTTATTACCAATATCTTTATAAATAATATCTGAGATACATTTCGGGAATTTAAATTTTTTTGTACTTGCAGAATATAAATTATTATTTTTCACATCAAAAGCACCGAAAGTCAAATCGGTGGTAAAATTATGAATAAAAAGTGCATTTATAAAATTCGCGCTTGTTTTTTCAAATGCATCACTAATGCATCTTATATGCGAAAATTTTTTTTGCATTTTTAAACTGTCAATCATGTTGAACATTATTGTCACAGAATTTATGTAAATATCAATACTATATGAATAATTATCCACATTATATAACCCAATATATAACTCATTATATATCAACCCACTATATTTTTCAATCTCAAATTTATTTATACAGTCTTTGTATGTATATGTGTATACATATTTGTCTCCTTCCACATTTTTATTGCAAGTTATAGAACTATCAACAAACCTAGGGTCTTCATCTGGTTTATATTCTTTAAAATTTACTATTATTTCCTTCGTACCCATATATAATAAAAACATAAAATTGAAAACACTATATGTTGATTTATATTTACATATAAGTCAATAAAAATGCAATGTCTTAAATATTCTTTTGTAGAATCAAGAAAACTGAATAAAACCAATGTTTTTAATTATAGTGATTATTTCAATAATTCAATCATGTTTAAACCCACATCATTAAAACAATTAATTTTAGACAATATAGTTGTGTCATTTCGCAACAACACCGTATATTATGATATATTTGGAGACACATATACTGAAGACAGTTTCGGATATTTAACATTATATATAGATAATATTAACATTATCTATTTACCTGATAGAAAACAAATTACACATATAAAAATGCCCCCTAAACATAAAATAACCATCAACAAATGTATAATATCATACAATGGCCCTTTATATCACATAAAAAACAATGTGTTCAAAACAATTGCATTTAATGATTTTTTGTATTTAGGAAAATATTATGATATAAAAACTTATGCAAATATGAACAACAATAACATATACACATTAAATAACTCTTCATTTCACATATTGCATCAAAAACCATCATATATTACATTGTTTGGTATAGAACAAATTCCTAATATACCAATTACACAAGCATTGCATGATATTATGTACTCAATGGATTACAACGACAGTTATGATCACAAATATGATGTATATAACAGAGTTATTAAATTATTCAAAAATCTAATCACAAACAATCGGTACTATGGTTTTGTTCTAATGATATGGAAAATAAAATATTGGCCTTTGTGTCGTTCTGAACAGATACTAATTGATTATGTATTTGGTTTAGTTGTTAGTGAAATGAAATACAGAATGATGCATTATATGTTATTCAATACTAATATAACATTTGACAATTTGTTGTTGTCTAAAATATTGCACACATTTCCAATACACAAACATTCAAATGTACAAGTGGCACATAAATTGTTTTGTATGTTGATCGATAAATATACCCCAAAAATGAAAATGTTGTATGATATTGCACATGTGTATGATGATAATAAGAACAATGCAAATGATGTGTTTTATCTAAAACACATCAATAAAATTTGTATGAATATATATCCTAATGTACCTAATTGTTATTTGAGCAAATGTTTAAATAATATCATTGGATTAAAAAATAAAAATGATATCATACAGTTTTATATGATTGACAGAAATGAACAAATAAACAAAAAAAGAGTTAAAAATCTTTCAAAATATTTAAATGACAAACCTGATCTACAAAAAATATACATCAACAAAATTATTGATGTATATACACTGCACAAATTGTTAATATACTTGCAAATAAAGTAATTATTTTAAATCATTCAAGTTATTTATATACAAATCCTATAATTAACAGAACCATCATGTCTAACATAAACAATATTCTTCATGTATCTGCAAAAAATGGTGAAAATATATCTGATATAATTATCAATAATAAAACATCTATTATACATCCTTTTATTTTTACTATCAAAACACTCACAAACAATGAACTAAAATATTTAATTGTTTATCATCCTTATTTATTTAAATATTTGTGTAATGATGTAAACATACAACGCATATATTCTATTCTTGATCATTCGTTGTCATCTAAACAGATTGGTCATATATTCAAACACTATGTTTATACAGACAGAATTGTCAATATAAATGATGATATTATGAATATGTTAGATGTAAATGATTTTTACAATCTTTACATGTTTTATGTAAAACATAATGTATGTGTTGATGGTTCTGATAAATCATTTTATATCCATAAATTCTTCATTGATAGAAAAATAAATATATATTTATTTATCGATACTTTCATAAATACTTGCATAAATTATCTATGTTCCAACATGTATAACAATAAAATTATCAACAATATAAAAAAATATATGACATTGTTTTATGGTGTATGTTTATCACAAAAGCATTTATGCAAATTAGAAAAATACGGTGTATATCTAAATAATATCAGTTATATACACGAATACATATTAGGAAATGTACCTTATGATGAAAATCTGTGTGTATCTGACAACGATGAAGATATAATAAATTTAATATACATGTCAGTCCATCAAATGACTTTAACCATGCATTTGAAAGCAAAAATAACATTTGCCAATCTTATTTTTGCGGTTAATATACATCATAAAAATATAGAATATGCAAACTATGTATTATACAAATGTAGATATTTTGACGATGAATTTGATGTATCCATATACAACAAATATGCAACCAAATATATTGATATTTTATTTGTTTTAGAACATGTACCAGATTATAAATGTGTCAAATATGTTATATACAATTGTTGTATCAAAGATAATTGTCCAGAATTGTTGTATCTATTTGACAATTATGTTCCTGACAAAAATGATATAAATGAAACAGAAAGACCTATATTAAAAACAAAATACACTTTTGATGTAAATACATACAATTTTGATCATAAGATAAATATGTCATATATGCTCAAACAATTATGTGACACAAAACAAGATACATTATATTATTATGAATTTTGTGAGTTGGCGAATAAAACTTTGAAAAAACGCAAATGTTATGTATGTATCGTCTGTCCAAAACAATATAAACAAATAAAAGTGTATCCAGTTAAAATATTCAATCATGATTATATTTCATATTATTCATGTTTATCATCAAAATATTATGGTGATGTTTATTTTGATTTGTGTAATTTTTTAGATTATTGTGTTTTTATGTATTCTTTAGATATTGATAAAATTGAAAATTAGTATTATTTGGTGTATATTCATATTGATAATTAAAAATAAAAATGTACTGTTCTGATTGCAAAAAAATAATATGTGTGTTAAAATTGATTAGTTCTGTTAATCATGCATATATATGTCTTGTCTATTTGTTAAACCATAGATTAACATGTAGAGGTTTGAGTTTAAATGCTATATTGAATAATAAATATTTGAAGGAAGTATATTTTGGTTTGTTCATACAACATAACAACAAAAATAAAAATATATTAAATGATGATTTTAGTGTGCTCATGGAAAGATTTCCCGATCTATTTATCCATGCAGTGAATATAATACCTCTCCATTTTATGTTTGATTATATTGACAGTTGTGATATAGATAATTTAAAGATTAACTTGAAATATTTATGTTTCAAATGTGTAGAAAATAATGATGATATTGATACTGATGTGATAATATCAAGAATTGTTAAATATGAAAAATATGTTAATCTAAACACTGTTTATGAACATTTTATTACACATACTTTTTCTTTAACTACTCCTTCTCTTGATTTGCATATATTCTTCATCAAAAAATTAAACATAAAAGTATTTGATGACCTTTATATCGATAATATGATAACATACGATACTTTTGAACCAAAATTTGTTATAGCTATGTTCAATATGTTAAATTATATGGGTTTGGGTATAAAAAGCAAACAATTAATTAGACTTGAACAACAAGGTATATTTAATTGTGACATGGGTAATACAATTTATATAATTGCGATGATGATATATAAAGCACATAAATGTTTGTCATTGATTGGTGATTTTATAAAAAACAATGCGGATGAAAATAGTGAAATTAACAGTAACTTGTACAATACTATCGCACACAAACAAAATGAAGACAAAATAATAGGTATTGAGTTATTTGATATTTTGTATGCATGTTCAATCAAAATTAATTTTAATAATGTTATTGTTGCATGTATGTCTAATATGAGAGAACCTATTGTGGTTCATGTTTTGACATATATACAACAAAAAGATAGTTATGATTTGCCTAAACAGATATATCGTGCATATAAAAACAGAAATATTGCATATCTTGCACATCATCATCATGAACCTGATTATAAATGTTTGTTGTCTTTGATAGATAATGTTGATGATAAAGATAAATCATATATGCACAAATTAATTCATGCATATATTCCTGATGCGGATGATATAAATACAACAAAAAAACCATCTCGTGGTGTTACAATTGAGTTGCCTGTTAGTAAAACATTTAGTTTAAATTCGTTTCGTTCTTTGAAATATCCTTTGGCTAAATCTTGTTGTTTAGATGCTAATAATACAAGTGAATATATCAATGTGATAGACAAAGTTTGTAATATTTACATAAACATGGTAAAAAGATTTCCTTGCAGTATTGGTTCTTTGGGTTATGTTCCTAACACTTTACAAGAACTATTTAGTTGTGATCCAAGATTTATAAGAGTTTATAATTCTATTAGTATATCTTTTTTGTCTGGTATGTATCCAAATAGTAATGTTGCATCAGACAAAAGTATATATTTCAATTATATAAATTTTGTGGAATACTCTCTTGAAATATATTCAGAACCGATCAATATAAATCATATAAATTTGAAGTGAAGCATTATTCATCTGGATATAAATTTTTATTTATATACATTTTGTTATAATGTTCTTCTAATTGTCTTATTCTTTTTTTGTGTTTTTTATTCTTCTTGCGCAAATATGAAATATATGTTATATATTCATCTATTTCTTTTTTCATCATATATATCCTAACATAAAGTGCAAATATCATTAATATACTTATTGACGAAGATGATGATGAAAACGATATTGTCATATATTTAACTAAAATAAATTAATTTATGTTTCACATTCTTTAATCTTGGATGCAAATTTAATACACCCAATTCATGTTTATCTATCCATTCTACATTTCTAAGAATTTTACTGTTATTTATCTCTTGTATTCCATATTCTCTTACATCTGTGTTATATATATCAATTGGTGCTTTTATGTAATATAATGCATATTTAGATTTTGCACTGTATATATAGTTTGCTTCTTTAACACTTGATTCTATCGTTTCGTATGGTATTATCATGTTAAGTTCTTCAAATGCTTCTCTTGATGCTGTTTTATACACATATTCATCTTGTTTTTCAACTGAACCTCCTAAATCTTCATATATACATCCAAACTTTTTATGTTGTCTGTGTGATAATAATATTTTGTTCCCATTGTAGAATATAATTCCTGCTGCGCATATATCATTATTGTTATCAATAATGGTATTCTTTGTTTTAGGCATTTTAGTATCTATACATACTTAATATTTTTATTATTCTTTTATTTATTCATTTTTATATCAACATATAACATAAAAATTAGTATGATATGATTTATTACACACATAGGAATATTTTATCCACACATATCCTTTTGTTCCTATTCTTTCACCCATCCCATTTACTCCTATATTTTCACCTATCGAATTTCTACACAAAAATGATTGTTTCATATCATCATATCCACATATAACAAATGCGTGATAACCGACAAATATATTATTTTGTGATTTATCTATATCGTATACACCTTTCATATTCATATATGAATTTTCATTTGCCATGTCACTTGTTATTCTTAAACCAAATATTATAACATTCATGGTACATAATGCTATTTTAAGTGTTATTAATTCTGGTTGTAGTTCTATGTATTTTATATTGTGTCTGTTACATAACAAATTTATGCCTATATAAAGATTAGTTTGTTCTTCATAATTTGTATTATTGACGATTTCTTTGTGCAATCTTTGTATTTTGTGTTTATTTATTTTTATCTTTATCTTATGTGTTTCATAATATTTATACATCAATGCAAAATATAAAGCACATGATGCACAATATGAGTTTTGTTTCTGATCATGTACTTTTATTGTTTTGTATATATGCCAATTGTTGAACAAATTAAAGTGTCTATTCATTTTATCACTTATATTGATAAATATTGCCATTAAACATACATTTCAATTTTATCAAAAAATTTGAAAATTACAATCACTGATAAATGCAATATTCAAAATAAATAAAAATGTCAAACAGTGAAGAATACAATATTTTTAACAATCGTGATATTTATGATGTCATCTCGAAACATCTCAGTGATGAAAATTATATTAATCTTTCATCTTGCAACAAAACATTGAGAAGGTTTTTTAGAGAAAATGAAACAAGAAGAAAAAATATAAACATTCCACAAATATTTAACTATGTGGAACCAAATAATGTTAATACTTATGTTGGTAAATATATCCATATAAGCAATTATAGTTGTCCTATTGTTTTTAGTAACATTCATAACCAAGTAAGAAGGGTCAATTGTATGTTCAATATGTTGAATGATTACAGAAATATATCCGACTATTTAATTGAAGTTGTGATTATATTTACTGAAAATGACTATCATTCCTCTGGATATTGTTCAGAACCTGATTCTTGTTGGGACAATGGAAATGAAAGACTTGCATTTTTGGATTTTATGAAAAATCAAATGAATGATATAAAACATATATATTTCATTGGTTGGGATATAGATTTTGATTATAATGTGTGGAAATGCACATTTAAAAAAGTCTTGCAGAGACAAAAAATTGATTTTTTTTATTATTCACATTGATTACAATGTAAATAATTAACAATGAATATATGTCACAAATGTTCAGGTTATAATTTTCATGGTGTTCTAAATAACATAAAAAATAATAATGATTGCAATATGATCATTGACAAAATATTAGCCATACACAAAAAAAAACTTGTCGCACATAAATGCATTTACAATATTATTGATAATGTTCTAAATAACAATTATTTTGTTCATTTGTATCCTATCGTTGTGTTTAAAAATATAACCAGAAAATCAAGTAAATTACAATTGTTTCTATGTTTTTATATGGCCAAAAAATATAATTATATATATGATTATCTAACTTTGACCAAGTTACATATATGCAACTATTTGTATGAACAAGAACTTGACAACATAAATGATGTTCATGTGTTTGATATTATTATTTCACATATTTTGTCTTGTTCTATTGATATTTTATGTTGTGTGCGAGAAAATATAATCAATGATTTTGAAACATATATGCCAAAAATAAATGTAGACAATGTATACAAATCATTTGTAAATAGTTGTATGTCGCATAGAGATGATATGTTATACATTCATCAACATTTTCAACGTTACAAAGTAAATATATCTTTATACACAGATGATTTTATATACAACGTTATACACAATTCTCGAACATGCAATATATTTCATTGTGTTGGTTATGAATATACAGATAAACAAAAAGAACTGATTGAATACTATAATGATAAATCTGATAATTTAAGATACAGAGACTTAATTTTGTACGCAAATCTCGAAACAGAATGTAGTGATTTTTATAAACTTATATTCAAGATAAAAAATACTAATGATTACAATGCATTATCATCATACGGATATATTGATACAATGCTTTATAAAAGATACAAAAATTTCAATAAGGTGTATAATGCTAATGATTATGATTTAAATATTACAATGACTGATGATTTCTTCAAGTTTAAAGAACATACATTTGACACAAAATGCGATAATATTGATATAAATACACAAATAAATATAAGTTATGCACTTGTGTGTATATGGCATTATAGTATGTTTAGCAATAACAAAAAACAAAGTTCAGCATCATTGAGTATAAAACAATTCAGAAACATATACAAAAAAATTATATTACATGGAACACCACCATACAGTGTGTCTAGATGTTATATTCAAACAAGTGTATCTAGATGTTATATCCAAACAATACCTAATTTTGATCGTTGTAGAAAAGTACATAATCAAAGTTGGATACAATATTTTACTGGTTTAAAAGATCCAAATATATATTTTGATATTGATAATCTTATAAATTATTTGATAGACACATATACGACAATTATTTAGATGCAACATAGTCTAAAAAATTTTTGACACCAAAATATACATTATCATCATTTATTTCACTAAACAAATTGATATATGTATTGTTTTTTATTCTTATTAAATCTGTGTTGTTATTTATCAATTCCATTTTATCAACAAATAAATCGTATGTTTCGCAAATTACACAACCATAAGAATATAATGTATTTAATGCTGTTTCATAATATTGTTTTATATCTGTAGTTTCGTCTCTGTATTCGTAATATTCACAAATGAGATTTGTATATTCTGTATCTTTTATTGTTTCTGTGTGTTCTATTGTAGGCAATACATACAATTTGTCTATTTCTATTCTTTCTGTTGTGTTTATTTCTTCGTCAGGAACATAATAACATAAAACATTTCGTATATATCCGCACATAATATCAAAGGTTTCGTATATTTTAAGATTTTCACATGCATATAATACACATGTATAATCTGGTTTATGTTGAGTGTTTGTTATATACTTCATATCATTTCTTGCATAACTATCATATATATTCTTGTCAAGACTTGAATTTCCAAATGTACAATATTTTAACGCATAACACAATGAACTTGTTTGGTTAATATATGATTGTTTGTGTATTAATATTAGTATGTTTTTATATGTTATTTTTATGTTGTTCTGTTTTGTTATTTTAGAAATATCATAATCATCACTATCATGTAATTCATATTGAGTTTCAAGTGAAAACAAATAATTTATATCATGTTCATAATTTAAGTTATTTTCGCAACATGCTATTTCGCAATAATTTTCAAACATTTTTTCATTTGATATATGATCAAGTTGTTTATCGAATGTTTCTAAATATATATCTTTATACTTACCTATATCAAGTTTGAAATTCGCAAAAAAAATATGAACATTTTCGTCATACGTTAATCTTGTTTGTACATATTTTTTATAAATGTCATCAAGATTGATCACATTTATGTATTTTTTAATATTATCAAGTATTTTGTTAGATACTTGTGCATATGCACGACTACACAACAAATTACAAAAAAAATGTGTTTTGTCTGTTATTTTTTCCACAAAACTATCTTCAAGTATTGACATATTTACATCTTCAAGTATTGACATATTTACATCATCACTATTAGTAAGTTTAATATAGTAATATATTAAATGTTGTTGAGCAATTAATAATTTTAAACGTGTTGATTGTGTTATTTTGTCAATGTGTATTGCAAATATTGGATATACATACACATTTTGCATATTTATCAATATCTCAACATATTTATTTAAACATAAATATATCCCATGTCTCGCTAATGATGATAGTTTTTTATTTATATCTTCGTTATTTTTTGTATTTTCAATAATGCTATATTCTACACAATCTATGCACATTCTTGTTTTTTATTCTTTATATATATTGTTTATATCAATGAATACAATTATCAATTTTATACCAAATAATAATAATGATTGTAATAAACAAATACTAAACATCATAACTGATCGTTCTTTAACAAAAAATGAACAAATAAATCTTATAGATGCCATTTTTGACAACGAATTTTTCGAAAGGGTTTTTCATATTGTCATATATGATGCACATTTAAGTATGTCAACCGATGATTCGGTTATGATTTATTTATGTTGCAAACAAACCGATTTATTTATACCTTTGTTTTTTATCGATTATGATAGATATTCTGGATATATTTTTGGAATACAAAGATATTTTCTAATACATGCTGTTCCTATTATAATTACAAAATGCTCCCCTTATGATGATGCTTGTGATATTTATAGATATATCAAATATTTTAACAATCACATGGATCATGATTTGGTTTATAAATACATGATTGAAAATGTTGATGTTTTGGACAAATCTTTTATTCCTATTCATGAACATTTCAAAAACTGCAAAGTATATTTAGAACAATATACAGATAAAATGATACTAAAAAGTTTGTATGATTATTGCCACGATATTTATTATTTTATGCATAAATATGTAATAACTGAAATTTATGATAGTTTCACTGATACACAATATAGTCTTATAGATGCTTATGGTATAAATGTAAACAAATATAATGAAATAACAAAAATAATGTTAGATGGTAATATATTCACTTATGGTTTGGAACATATAAAGAACCTTTTAAAAAAACATAAAAATACTGATATAATACATCATTGTGTTTATAATCTATATTTGCGTAAATTGGAAAATATGTACAGTTTGTCAAATGATATGATAAGCATTCTTGATACTATAAGAAAAAGAGGTACATATATAACATTCTTTAATTTGTTATATCCAATATATCTACCAACAAATAATTATCATAAATGTACAGATTTACTGATAAACTGCAAAAGTAAAAAAGATTATGCACACATCGTTGAGGTGTGTAATAAAGAATACCCAAAAACTATATATTCATACTTTATCAATAATTATGTTTATGAAAACTCTTGTGCTGTTTATCTAAAAAATGACAAATATTATATAATCAACACTTATGAATATTTGTATCCGTCTGTACAATCAAAATACCCATTTTATGATAATTGTTATACATTGGAAGAAATAAAAAAGATAATACTAAGTAATACAAATGCTTATCATTTTCATATAGAACAATATTTTTATCAACAAAAGTTTAATGAATGCATACAAAATAAAGATGTATATGTTAATTTTATAATCAACAAATACATGAAAAAATGAAATGATTAATACATGTTATATATCACTTGTAATTATTATAAAAAATATGCTCAATAACAAATTGTGCAACAATATCTTATGTGCAAATATACAATTAGATAAACATTGTGTAACATCTAGAACAACAACTGGATACAGAAATAAATCAGCATCTGTATCTTTTTGTAGTGAGTTGTGTAAATCATTTTGGCACAAATATTTGTCTTGTTCTAGATGTTCTTATTTTGGTCATACAAAACTTATAGACATCAATAAAGGGATATTATTATGCACTGATCAATATGGAGGGGGTGGATCATATTCGTGCTATTTAAATTTTATAAATGAATTAACATATAAAGATTGTAAGTGTACATTCTGTGATATACCTTTTCAAAACAATTCTGTTGTCATTCCTATAAATGGTAAATATCATGTTGTATGTTGTCGTTGTTATTATCATACAAAAGGACCAAGACAAATATTTGATTTGGATGATGATGAAAATAATGCAGAAGAAATAAGAAATATATTTAGAAAAATAAGACAATTGGCCAATGATTATCCTATAATTTGCACAAATTCACGCATATTTAATGCATGCAAATTCTTTAAACATCCAGATGATTTGAAACTTGATATAATAAATAATCCAGAAGAATTTATCATACACAAATCTCATCTTATCGTTTCATGTATGAATCTTGATGCAATAAAATATGCAATTAATAATAACATAATTGATACAAGTGAATTAAATTTAAATGGTGATACTATATTACATATAGCTTGTAGTATATATAGGTACGATATTGATGTAGTAAAGTATCTATTTGAAAATACTGACATCAAAAAACTCATAAATAAGAAAAATATATATGGTCTTACCGCTCTTCATTTGTCAATGTATTCTTGGAATTGTGAAATAACAAAATATTTGATAATAAATGGTGCTGATGTAAATATATCATACACACATTATTTTAAATAAACACACATTAAATATGTGTAGTGTGTTATTAATTTATTATATGTAATATAAAATCTAATAACGGTGATGAATAAAATTCTGAACTATTAGATATGTTTGATGATATGTCTTTGATTTGGTGGAATAAGAAAGGTTTGATAAATATCATAAAAAATATAGTTTCAAAATATTTCGACAAAAGTTTCAATACATATAATATATCTATCAACTTTAAGATGTCTTTGCATAGTTTGATAGATAGTCCAAAAGAACTATTAGAATTAATCAACGAATGTTTAAAACCTAAAGATGTTGAAAAAAAAAATTTGGAGAAGTATTTACTCCAATGAGTTTTATTAATAATAATATGTTAGGTGATTTAGAAGCATACTACAAAACAAAATATAATAAAAACATATTTGAAGATGAAACTTTAAAATGGGGTGATACAACAGCTGGAATGGGAAACTTTCCCATTGCAATTTATTACAAATTAATGGATGGTTTGAAAAAGAAAATTCCAAATGAAAAAAACAGAAAACAACATATTTTAGAAAACATGTTGTTCATGGCAGAATACAATAAAAAAAATTGTTTCATCATCAAACAAATATTTAATATAAATAATGAGTTTAAGCTTAATCTTTATGAAGGCGATTCTTTGCAATTGAATATTAAAAAAGATTTTGGAATTACCAAATTTGATATCGTAATTGGCAATCCGCCTTATAATGAGGAATTAACAACAAAAAAAGGTTCAGCAACAGCACTATATAACAAGTTTGTGGAATATTATATCGATAAATGCAATTTGTTGTGTTTCGTAATTCCTTCAAGATGGTTTTCTGGTGGTAAAGGATTGGATAGTTTTCGTAAAAATATGTTGGAGAGAACTGATATTGTATATATAAAACACTTTGATGATGCATGTAAAATATTCGGCAATTCAGTTGAAATAAAAGGTGGTGTTAATTACTTTCTTAAGGATATTCATCATAATGGTGATTGTAATTTTAATGGTTCTATCACAAAATTAAATAATTATGATGTATTTGTTGATAGTAAATATTATACAATAATAGATAAAATATTAAAATTCAATAGTATTGATAAAATATTTATTGGTCAATCGTATTCTGGTGTGAATTCAAACGATAAACGATTAAAAGATATTGAAACCAATACAACTCTTAAATGTTATGTTTCTCAACAAAAAGGTTTCGAAAAATATATCGAAAAATCAGAAATAAATAAAAATAGAAATTTTAACAAATGGAAAGTAATAACTACACGGTCAGCATTTGGTGCAAGTAGTGGATTTGGAAATATGTTCATTGGGAAACCTAATGAAATTTGTAATCAAAGTTATGTATTATTTGAAGTAGCAAATGAAGATGAAGCATTATCTTTACTATCTTATATGAAATGTAGATTGCCTAATTTGTTATTATCATTAAGAAAAGCATCTCAAGATATATGCGAATCAACTTGTAAATGGATTCCATTACCTCCATTAGATAAAGAATGGACTGATGAAAAAGTCTATAAACATTTCAAATTATCAAAAGACGATATTGAACTCATAAATAATACAAATATCGTTGGTTATAAAAATATTATCCCAGAAAATGAAACATCAGAAGTAAAAACAAAAGTAAAAAAGTCAAGAATTGTAAAACCAAAAAATAAATCATTAAATGTTGAAGATGATGATACTGCATAAATATCAAATCACAATTATTTAATCATATATATGCGTTTTTATTTTATATATTTGTTGTGATTACAACAATCATAATTGCATTTTTATTGGGTATTTTTTGTCGTTTTAAGTGTGAAATAAACACATCATTTTTCAGAATAGTAATATTCTAAAAAATTTTCTAAAACATATAATGTTCTATAATCACTCTGTGGTACTATTTTTTTGACAAATCTATTATCAGCACTAATATAATTATATTTTCTATCATCAAATAATTTATCATAATCATCTGTACAATATTCTAATTTATGAGCAATTTCATTCACAAAATCTGTTCTGTATGTTTCAAGCGATTTAACATTATAATTTTCTTTTTTTATTGTTAGTTTCTTTATTGTGTATATGTTTGGTTTATAACATGTATTTATTGTATTGTTCGGTTCAAATTTTAATAGCATGTATAAAGTATAATCTTGATTTTGTACACCTTTCAATATGCAATTATAATCTGGTATATGTGGTGTTGTCAATATTGTTCGCATATCATTGTTTTTATATGCTTGGTATAATTTATCTGGTAATGGTTTAGCATGTTCGTTATATACACAATTGTCAATGGCATAATACATACTACACATGTTTTTACCATAGAAACATTTGTTTCTCAAATGTATTATGTTTTCAAATGTTATTTTTTGACCTTTTGTTAAAATATCACTCAACTTATTTATCATAATCTTACTCTCGTACAGGTTTGCATGTGTATATCTATTCAATTTGTAGGTTATGTCGTTTATTTGTTTATTTTCTACAAATTCTTCACTGATCTGAATACCATAAGCTTTTAATCTATTCAATTGTGTTTGATTAAAAGGTAATGTTCTCACAAAATCAGAAATATTATATTCATATCCTTCAATTATCATATTATCAGTTATATCATCCATATAAAGTTCTATGTTTATTTTTAGTCCCATATATATATGATGTATATATTCTACTGTTTTACTCAGTGATATATGATTTCTAACAAATGCTCTATACATACTTTCCATGTATTGTTGTGTAGATAGTATTATATTTCTAACATCTTCCTCATCCAAACACATATTTGCACAATACATAAATATAACTATTGTTGTTGATTCTGTTAATTTATCCCATTTGATTAAATTTATATATATAGTTTTTGTATATTCCGCAGTAAATTCTTTAAATAACTCCATCAGCATTGTTTCATCATTTTTATCCAACAATGATCTAAAATATTTCATAGGATCAATTAAGATTGATTGATGATCAAGTATCATTTATATGGTTAATATACATTTTGGTATTCATGTTATTATATTTTCATTTTTTGTTTAAACTTCATTCTAAATAAAATAACATATATTCAATTATCATCATGTTCAGTTTATTATTATCTTATCACCTTTTTCATTTGGCCAATTATGTTATGCAAAACCAACACAAATTATTCGTATTTGATATGAACAATGCTTATGCTTTTGGTTTTTTTATGTTTGTCAATCTTTTTCTAAAATTTATTAGTATCGAGAGATTGTATTCAATGTTTAGAGAAATGATAAGAATTGTAAATTTATGTATAATAGGTTTTATTTTAGACACAACAAAAGTATTGGTCGTATCATATAAACAAGATATTATTACACATCACGAAAAAATATACAAACATTTGTTTATCGATATTTATATTTCTATGGCTATTTTTGTGTGTATGTCTTGTATTAATAATATAACTAAAAGTGTTTTATATACTTTCTTATCTATTTTATTAAGTGTAGCATTTATAGAAAGTGTTGGTATTGTTTTATATAAATATCATTGTATCGAAGGAATTGATTTAGAACCACTAAACAACATATTCAAAAAAAATTTAGTGCTCAATTGTTCAACTATCCAATATATACCCTAATCTTAATTATTGATACTTAAATATCAATAATTATTCATGCTTTAAATATCTTATTGTTTGTTCTTGTTGTGTGTGAATATATGTTCTGTTTTTTGATGTGTTTGTAAAATCTTTCATTTTGTATTTACCTTTCAATTCTATTGCATTTATATTACATTTTCCTTGTATCGTATGTTCATATAATCTGTTCATGTTGTTTGCGTCTTTGTATGTTGTTGTTGATATACATGTCATTCGTTTTGCTTTTACATTGTTCAGCATTATTGTTGCGGATTTCATAATTTTAATATATATCACAAGACTTTCACAATCTATATTTTTCAATTCCAATTTATCATCGTCTTTTATCGTATATTCTAATTTATCATGTTGTGAAGTTTTGTAATAATCCATTTTTTGTTTGTATATATTCCGTTTGTTTGGATCAGATGTGTTGTTAATTTTGTGTGCATATTTTTCTATTTTGTACTGATGCATGTTTTATATAAATAAACACAATATATTTTATATGTCAATAATCATCGTTAATAGCGAATTTTATGAAATAAATATTGGCGCCTATAATACGCTCCTTTATTTTATTCCTATATTCACTATATGAATCGTTAAATATTCTTTTCAGTATGTTGTTTTGATATAGTTCATTTTCTTTGTTTTGTATCTTTGATACAATAAAAATGTTATTTTTTCTTAAATAATCAAATGAGACTATGTTTCCGTGTTTTTTCATTTGGTTTATATGTTTTTTGAAATAATTACGTTCAGACCCTTTCATAAATATATAAGTAGATATGTAAGCATGTACATCCCCGTTTAGTTTAATGTATGTAAGTATTATTTCAAACATTTCTATATTCATATTTACCTCATGGTTTTTTATATATTCATCGTTTATTGTATTATTATCATAGTTATATGCATAATTATCGTATCTACATACTGGAGGTACGACAATTTTTGATGCCAATCGCGTGTTTTTACATTTAGATATATCAATATTGGTATATAATGTTAATGTGTTTGTGTAAATTGTTCCATTTAATATAGAATTTGTCTGTTTATTGTTCTCATGATTTGCATAACAGACCAATTGTTCAGTTTTTAAATTTTCTGCATTTATTTCACAATCTCCATTTAGCTCAAAACCTGTATGATTACATACAACATTTTTCATAGTTATTTTAGATTTTGACACACCTATGTCAAATAATATGGAGTTAAATATAAAACCTTCAACATGAACATTAATATCAACATCAGACAATATATTAACATCAATGTTTTTACAATCAAATAAATTATCATTTTTCATCGCAAATGTTAAACAATCGTTTGTGCTACCTTTGATCATAATATTTATTGTTTGGTTGTTCGTTATTGATGTTTCGTATTCTACTTCATTATTTGTTTCTATGTATTTGGTCAATTCATTTAGAATATCAAATGTTAGTTCATATTTAGATTTATCATTCCCACCTTGCATATCTTTATACATGATTAATTTACGCAAATATATTTGCTTCTTATTCAAATCATCACATGCTCTAATTTTGTGTGCATATTTTTCTATTTTGTATTGATGCATGTTTTATATAAATAAACACAATATAATTTACATAATTGTTTAATAACATACATAAGCATCTGGTATGATGTAATATCTAAAATGTTTATTACCGTATTTTGCACACATATCACTAACTTTATATTCCGTGTAACATGTCTTTCTTTGTTGTATAGTTTTATATGAACATATTTTTTGTTTGTATATCTTTATTCTTTCTATTTCTTCACAACCAATCATTTTAAACATATATTTATTTATCTTGTATTCACAGTATTGATACATTCTATATATACTACCAATAAAATTGAATATATAACTACATTGATTTTGCATATTTTATGTCATAATAACAAACATGTTGACCAACAAACAAATAAAACCAATTCTCGACAAATCTATAAAATCTAACGATTTTACTGAATGTCTTAATATTGTGCATAGACAAAATAGTGCTTGTCTATATATGTTCCAATATTGTTCATGTTTGTGTTTATCTAGCCAATATGACAATATTTTTAATTTGTTTTGTGATGTTATTTGTGATGAAACACTAACCCAATTAATTTCTATGGTTATTTTTAGATTAGCCAATCCAAAAAAGTACATGATGTATGTAAAATTATACTGTAACAGAATTGATCTAAATATATTGTTCAAATATTTCATCTCTTATGGTACATGTTCAGTTCTATACAATCATGATGAATTTTATGAGTATCTATATAACAATAAAGTATATCTAGATATATACAAAAACATTATCATTCACTTTGCAAAATTATCAACACACAAAGTTGTAGATATGACAAAATATGGCATATGCACATCTTCCATACAATCAAATGATAATATATATGAATATATGACAAATAAAAATGATTCTGATTTAATAATGTTCATCAAACATAACAAACACAATCTTCCATATAATATTTATGATATTGTCACACAGTATAATAATGACAGAACACCAACATCAGATTTAAAGCTAATCAGTACTATAAATAATGTTGGGTTTAAAGTTCAATATATTGATATAATTAAGTTCATTGTTACTCGTTCAGAAAAGTGTCACAAATTGTTCAATTTCTTCATCAACAGCAAAATATTAGATGAACATTTTATAAATAAGGTAAGACGCATAGCTGAAATTAGTTTTGAAGTAGTTCTCGTCGAATTAATTGATCATTATGTTCATGATTTTGATATTGATTTAGATGTTTATACAAAACCTTATAAAGTATTTATCAATACATCATCTTCTTACGATACAAATTATGGTTCATGGATCAGATTAAAAAATGTTTTCACAAATATGTTCCCTAATGATGTACCTCGTGTTATAAATGCATATATTCATGAAAACAATTATTATGCATATATGTCTGACAATAATTTATCTTAAGCTTGTTTTATTCATTCATGATATATGATCTAATCATCATTTTCAGTTTAATTATTTGGTATGGTTATGTCCATATAAAACTCTTTATATTGTTATATATGTTCAAATGCATAAATACAATATCATTGATTTGAACAATTTATTCAAAAACCTAAATATTGTACATACGAAATCTACCAATATAAATGATGTTATTAATATGTTACAAAACATTGATAATGATAAATATGATGGTGTTTGTTATGAAAAAGTGTTAAATATCAATATAACAGATAATAATGCATCATTGGATTTTAGTAGTTTTGGTGATATTATTTATAATGTCAAGGTTGATAATGGTTTCGTTAATCAAATTACTATCAATGATACACTATTATCATGTGACAATGTTGTTTATTTTACATTATTGTCTCAATACACCAAATCATGTTTAAGTTTTTCATGTGAAGAAAATACATGCACATTTACTTGTAATTGTGTTTTGTTAAACAAAAACAATAGAAATAAATTATATTCATTCACAAAAGATTTTAACACTATCTGTATATTTGATAGTTATGTGTTTGTAAATAATTCTAAAAACAAATCACTTGTTAAATATCATTATATTACCAGTAATGTGTCTCATGCAAAAATAAGTGATATGTTATAAGTTTTATAGATGATGTGTATAATAAACCAAATGGTTTATATCACATTATATAAAAAATGTTGTCAAGATTTACAAAACAAACATCAACATCTTCATTTTCATTTTATAGACAATGTAGCAATATAAACATATACAGAACAAAACTTAACAACATTTCTATCGAACAGTACAAACTATTTGATGATGTTGATGTATATAATGGTGTGTTTAAAAAATATAACAAAGGATTGGTGGGATATTATGCATCAAAAAATAATGATAATAGTATTAAACATATAAAAATCAGTTTTGACGATATAAAAACTATAGAAAAAGAAATAAATGATGAATATAACGATATTATGAAATACAATGTTGACAATAGTGCTCTTGTTATAAATCATATAAAAAGATTTAACAATAATAAATATAAAATAAGAAAAATAGGTTCAATTGTTGGTCGTTCAACATTTGGTATTTTATATTTATGTTATGTATGTGTGTTGTTCTGTTATTGATGTTCTCATTTGATGATATATTTATATATTTCATCAATTATCATATCACAATGAATATTCTTTTATACAATAGTCTATAAAATTACGCAAATCAAAATATACATGATAGCAAATGTCTATATTTGTGTATTGACTTATAAACAATGTATTTATAATTCTAGTATGTTTTATTTTACATAATTCCATATCTTTGTATGTTTGAGGTTTTATTATCCCTTTTATAGAACCTTTACATGTTTGCAATACATGATCACAAAAATCACAATATGATAATACTTGCTCTGTTGTATCGCACAACATTTGCAACATAAACGAAAGTTTAACTATATGATCTTGTTTATATGTAATATTACCTGTGTCAAATTTGTGACATATTCCATCATCTGTTCTTTTAGTGCTGTTTATTTCATCTTCTTTCGGTACATATTTATTGAATAAATTTATCAATTGCATATACTCTAATTCATGGGGGTAATATATATCATCAATTTGTGTATTGTTTAATCGTTTAGGGTGTAGTGATTTTATAACACATTTAGTACACGAATAATTAGGCGTATGTTTTATCATAGTATACAAATCCATATTTTTGTAACATTCTTTAATTTCTTCATTTGTGTCTTTATCATATTTACATTCTCTAACAACATATTTAGACAATTCACATTTTTGATGTTCAGCTAAAAATATTATATTTGAATACGATATTGTTACATTGTCCATACTGTAATTTAATCTTATCATCAAGTTTATTATGTTCTCATCAAGTACATCACATATAAATGGTGTTCTGTGTATTATTGCATCAACTATTCTCTTTCTATCACTTTTGTTATTGTTCATGTAAATACATGATTGTTCTAATTTATCAACACATTCTTTAGATGCATATTCTAAAATGTCAATATATATCCTAACTTGTCTTAAATATGTTGATGCATCATCTGATTGATACAAACCTTCTATGAGATTATCAACAAAATAATGCACATATAATCTAGTATCAAACTTATTGTTTATAAAAAAGTTATGTACATTTAATGATACATTGCTTCCAGATATAGCCATTTGGGAAGTAAGATAATATATATACATATTCTCATCATACCAAACATTATTATTATACAATATTGTTAGTATGTATTTATCAATGTTATGAGTGACACAGTATTTGAATATTTCAATACTTATGTTAGTATCATTACAATTAAATATCAAATATATCCTATTCAATGTTATATACTCCACTATATATTTAAATATTGTTGGTTGTTTTTTGTATATACACATCAACATGTCATTTGTTATATTTTTTATACCTAACACAAACGGATATATATATACCAAGTCTTTTGAGTTTAGTATGTTATTTATGTCATCATTATTTTTTACAGCTTTGTTTAATTGTAAATTTAAAAAATCATTCTCTTTGTTCATATTGATATTATTTTACATACATATTTGTGTAGTATGTTAATTCTTATCTAATACATGATCAAGAAAGTTCTTTACACCAAAATAATAATTATTATTCCACATTATATCACTATAATCACTTATAAATTGTGTATTTACAACACTTGTGTATATTATGTCATCTTCGAGATATTTTAAATAATCTAATCCATAATCATGCACTGTGTATATGTGATGTTTTTTTATCATATTTCTTATCGCCATAGAATAATAACATCTAACTGTACATGTAGCTTCATTTGTGTAATTACACAATCCACACAATATTCTCAATGGAATGCTCAAACATATATATGTGTCATCATCATATTGTTTTTTGTTGATATATTGATGATAGTGTGAAATATTGTATCTTCTTGCCATATTTATATCAGGACCCGATGAATAATCATTTATACATCGTTTTAAATATTTCTCTTCTGCATCATTGCTCAACTCTTTTTTATCATACATGAGTTTTACACATGTAAAATCAACTTTGCCATGTTCTGATATGTATTTTGCTATTCTCACCAAATCATAATTCTCAAACATATCATAAACACTTTTGTCCAATTCTACTATATCATATCTACATCTTATCAACACTTTATAATGAATATCATAATGTTTATATGTTCTATCTGCTTGATATAAGATATTTTCATACAAATACAAACACCCATTCTGTTTTAACATATCATATATACTTATCTTCTCGTTATATGATTTAGCGGTTATACTTTTATATACATGATAACTAGGTAATATTGTATCGCACGAATAATCTAAATCACACGCATATATATACAACAAATCTAAACACTGGCCAAGAGTATTGATATTGTTATATTTTAAACACTTTTTCCATGTATTGTATTCATATAAAGATTTATCTAAACAATTAAACAATGTTTTAGCCAAATACAAACCATCTTTATAACAACATTCTATGTATTTTTTGCATATTCTTGTGTTGTCAAGTTCAAATGAATATTTAGACAAATAATATCTTATATGGCGATGTTTTATTATATCTGGCATCAATATGCATATTAAATCACTTAGTATGTGTTCTGTTAGAAATATTATGTATTCTGTCTTTTTGTAAATTAATATAACATGTTTGTATTGATACACTTGTTCTACTATTTTAGATATATCTTTTGCTATTTTATTATATTTTTTGTATTTTAGCATGATTGATGATATTAATATTATCAATCATTATAGTTTGTCATTCTCATTTTTCAAAAACATATAATGCATAAAATTACATATATTGTAATAATATTTTGCACCTTGCATTGTTTGTGTGTCTAAATAATTATAAGTATGGTATTGCACATCAATCGTATTCATTACTCTTATCATGTCTGTGCTACAATCTAAATATCTATATTTATCTTTTACATACATATTTTCAACTAGTATGTTTCCTGCATTGTATTGGGCTTCTATTGCTTTTACATAATATTCTCCAACTGTTATTTCGTTTATATGCAAATCATTTATGTATCGTTTTTGTTTTTCATTCAATACAACTTTTTTATTCAAATCTACTTTTGGTGTTTTTAATATACACAATTGTTGCCATTCTTCTCTATTACTTTTGTCTATATTTTCATCCGGTACATATAAATCTATCAAATAACACAAATATTCATATAATTGTGTTTTTACTTTTGTCGTTTTTATTGCCAATTTTACACACTCAAAATCTGGTTCTATTGTATATTTGTCTATCTTGAATATATCATGATGTACATAACTATTATATATGTCTTTGGCTAATCTTTGTCCATAATATTTACATTTACGCAAACTATACAATGCTAATGTACATGCATTATTGTCATATACTTGTTTGGCTATGTAATATATATTGTCAAAAATCACATCAACTTGTGATAATACAAAATCAATATTGGTCTTTTGTAATAATTTATCGTGTTTCGGTGATAAATAACTATAAATCATTTTGTTAAACTCTTTTTCGTTGTATATATAACACAAATTTATGTATGTATCAATATATGCATCAATGTGTGTTTCAATATTTACTTTGTTGTTGATGAAATATTCATGTACATACTTGCTCATGTAATTGCACGATTCTTGTTGTTCAACATACAATTTATATATTTCATCTAAATCTATAATATGCATATATCTTTCCAAGATTTTGCTAAATCTTATAACATTTGTAGGTGATTTTAGCATTATAACCATACATTTGTTTAATATTCTTTTATCTGTTATGTTATCAAAGATATTATATATCGCATTAATATCATGTGAATTGTTATAAACATGTTTGTATATAATTGAACCATTCATTTGTATAAGTATTTTTTATAATTTTTAATAACTTTCTCTCTTTGTTTTGAATAATCACATATAGGCTCTGTATATTCTGTTATATATTTGTTTATATATTCATTGTCTGGATCGTGTTTTTCTGCTTGAATTGTCGGATTAAATATTCTTGTGTATAATTGAGAATCCGCACCACATCCTGCTATCCATTGCCAATTTTGATTATTACTTGCTACATCATAATCTGTTAAATGTTTCGCAAAATATTGTTCTCCTTTTCTCCAATCTATCATTAAGGTCTTGACTAAAAAACTTGATACTATCAATCTTGCTCTGTTGTGCATATATCCTGTTAATAACATTTGTTTCATTCCTGCATCTACTATGGGAAAACCTGTTTTACCCATACACCATGCTTTAAACCATTTATCATTATCATCCCATTTTATTTTATCATATTTGGGTTGAAGACTTACACTTTTAGACACTAATTCTGGATATGTGTATAAAATGTTAGCAAAAAAATCACGCCAATACAATTGTTTTATATAATCTTTGTTCGTTTTGTATAATTCATATATTTCTCGTATAGACACACATCCAAATTTTATTGATGCACTTAATTGTGATGTTGAGATTGCCATTTTATCTCTTGTCTTGTTATATTTTGATTGTGTTTTTATACCAGTCTTTATCAATTTAAACGCTTCTTTTCTACCTCCATTTACTAGTATATTTGTATTTATTTCTCCAACAAACCTTTTCATACTATCTTCTAAACTTATAGTATTATCTAATCTAACTTGTTTTTTAGATAGTTTAACTTTATGTACATCTGGTTTTCTTACTTGCCTAATTTTAGCTGTGTTGTAAAATGGTGTAAATTTCTTGTAAGTTTCACATGAACCATTCAATACTGTTCCAATGTCTTGCAAATAATAATCATGGTTTGATATAGTCTTTACACCTTGTTTTTCACACATTTTAGATATTTTATTATCCCTTTGTTTTGAATATGGACTTATATCATGATTATAACCTACTATGTTTATATCAAATGCTTTTATACACATATCAACAATATCATTATTATCACCATAAAATGTATATAATTTACCACCATTATTTTTTATCTCTTGTTCTAGTTCTATCAGCGAATTTATCATAAACTGTACCGCATTGTTAGATTTGTATTTATTTTTAGATGTTACTTGTTCCGGTGTAAATATAAATATCGTATATACATTGTCACATGTTTTCGATAAATAATTAAGGGTTGTATTATCAACTAGTCTCAAATCACGTCTAAATATAAATAAACCGTTGTTCATATAAATATGCAAATATAAATATTCATTTTGTCTATTTATTCATACTTGATTGATTTTTTCGTGTGATTTTTTTTATATCCATATATAAAATTATGAATTCAAATATGAAACACATCAGACCTTTTTTTAATGATAATACATACGAGAGAGCTTTAAAAATGTTTCATAGTTCTTTCTCATGCAATTCAAGAGAAAATATAGAAACTTATGAAAAACTCGTAGATAATTGTATAAACATACAATTAAAACAATTCTGTCATCATGTTGATACAAGTTCTAGAATGGATAAAAAGTATTTGAACTATAATTATTATGTACTAAACGAAATTATCAAATATAGAAATAAAAATATCATACAATTGGCACCACATGAAAGAATAGAGGTTTTGAGATCAATTCATAATGAATATGATAACATAATAAGTAATATTCAAGAATTTAGTACAAACAAAAAAGATAATGAACTGAATAATCTTGAAAGAGCAGGTATTACACTTTATAATTTTTTAATGGTAAATAATTTGCTTAAACATTTCAATTTTGATATCATACATAATAATCATTTGCCCGATTATTCACATGTTTTTTGAGTTATATTGGTTTTCAATTATATCAAATATAATATTTGATATAGTTCGTTTAATGATACATAAAATTGAAAAAGTAATTAAGTTGTTTATTGTTATCAGGGTTTTGTATAACAACAATGAGCGCTTACGATATTCTTTGCAATTATGGAAATTCATTTTTCAATGTGTTGATATCTTACTACAATAACCATCGTGATGAATTTGATGATTATGATAAAAACAATTATCATGATAAATTCACTCAAGTTATCGAAGATTTCATCGAAGAATTTGATGAAATAGATCAACCAAAGGTTCAAGAAAAATATATAAAAGTCTTGGAAGTTTATAATTCATACTACGAAAATAAAGCTTTCAATGATGAAATTGATCATGATGTTTTAGATATGTTGTGTTCAATATGTGTAAGCAAGGAAATTGGTATGTCGTTTTTCGAAACATGCATATTTACACAAAGTTTATGTGAATATGTTGGAGTAAATTTCAATGAATGTATGACTTTCGAATTCTTCGAAAATATGCACACTAACATCGATCCATACGAAATTATCACATTAAACCCAACTGATGATGGTTATGCTGATGAATTGGCATTTATCACTATGAAACCAACCATTGATGCTATTGATGATGGTTTAAGAGAAATGGTGGAACATGCTGGTATTTGATTTATCAACAATCAAATTTGATATAAAAATGAAATATATACACAATACACTATTATTTATAATAAGTTCATATACAATAATATGGTTGAATTAAATTATGAAACATTGATAAATTATTTACTATCAAATTATGATAATAATGTTTTTACATATAATAGTGTCCATCATTTAAAAGATAAATTTGATTATAGATACACAAACCTATGCATAAAAATAAACAAAAATATTTACCCAGAATTAATGAATAATACTCTTTTCGATGATGCTGATTTTAATAATGCTTTTCATTATCGTTCCGACAATATTATAAAAGATTTGATAAATATAGGTTATATACCTACATGTTATGATATATATGATATGCTATTATCACAATCACAGATTTTAGACGATGATTGTGACAAAATACTCGAAATTATGGAAATATCAGAAAGGTGTTGTGTTGATAATGATATTTGTGTATCCAATTTGTATAATTCTAAATGTTTGTTGTTGTGTGTAAGATATAAGCATATTTTTAATAACAAAATAATCATAAAAATGATTAATGCATTAAGTAACAAAATAGATACATAATTATTTATAAAATATCAATCAATATCTAGCATAACAATAATATATTCACATGTACAAATGTAAAATTCATAATTCATGTACATCTCTACAATCAAATTAACAATTATATATACATTTATACTTATTATAGCAATCAGCGGATAATATTCATTATATCTCGTAACATTCATCATCTCTTTTGTCGTGTATGCAAATATAACAAGTTCCATGCTAAATATACTATACATTATGCATATATACATCCCTTCTGCTTTTAATTCCATATCAAAAGTAATTATAGACACCAAAGTATTTATAATTACATTCACTATACTCCATTTTAGTATATTTATATATGTGTCTATATTTATACATAGACACAAATTAGAAATAGTTACGCCAAAATATAACAATAATGCATAATTGTATATAATCATCCCATAATATTCATATTTTACAACTTTATATGGTGCCAATATTGTAAATAACACAATAAACAACAATAATTTTAAAGAAAAATATGATAATCTATTCAACATTGTTATTTGTATAAATAACAATATATCAACTCATATATCTTTATTTTCATTTTTTATCTAATTAACATACCACTCAATTCTAATATACACATCATACTATTAGTTATATCATCATCTAGTTCAAAGATATTCTGTATCTCGTTTATTAATATATGTGTGTCATCTTCTTGCATCTTTAAAACTTCTACCCCTATAAATGTTATATATATATATGCTTTGTCTGTTTCATACCTATCTCTTGATATATAGTCATGTTTGTGTCCAATTAATGACAATAACATATTATACGCCATATATATTGTGCCATAGTATTTATCTTCTTGCTTTATGTTCATCATTATAAGTGTCAAGTATTTCAGTATTTTTATAAAACTCGTATCATTGTTGTTTATTATACACATGTTATTGTATTTGTTGGATACATTTATATCATAAACTTCTGTTATCATGTGTATGTCATATTCTACATCATACATTGTATCTACACTAATTTTCTTCATTATTTGTTCATTTATTTGTTTCATTGTGTTTATTCTTATGTTGAACATATTTAATCCAACATAATTAATGAGTTTGGCCGATTTTATATAATCATTGCCAATACATATATTTGTCATATTATCTTGTCTCATTATAAAATCCATTATGTAATATGATTGTATGTAAATGTCATTTATATGTGCATAAGTGTAAAAATACCCAACCAATGTACACACACTTGTTTCATATTCTTTATTATCTTCATCAAATGTTATGTTGGATATTTTATCACAAATATTATCAATGTTCATGTCTATAGTTTATATGTTCCAATAGATAATTATCAATGTTTTAATATATTCATTTTTATTTACACATAAACGAATTTATCGCATAATAAAAAAAGATAGTTTTATATTACTGGCATTTTATATAATCATTTACTTGTTCTTGCAAAATATTGCATTTGCCAACATTGACACAAATTTATCATTATTAGTGAATATTATATATGATCCTTTAGTTGTGTCTGTTAATGTGCACAAATCTTCGTTCAACAAAAATGTTGATGCATATTGTATATTTTGATTAAATTTATATTCAATTTTGTTATCTTCCAAATATTCTATCAATTTATCTTTTACATCTTTTTTTGTTATTTTTGTTGTTGGTAGTTCTCCTTTATATAAAACTCTTATTATATTCTCTTCTGGTACTATTTTTCTTATTTTCGTTTCATAATCTAATTTTACCAATTGTTCGTAATCTTTGTAGAATAAATGTTTTTGTTCTAGAAATGTAATTTGTTGTATTTTTGTTCTTAAGGTTTTTAACATACATTCAAATTTATCTTCATTTGTTATAATATTTCCTGCTTTTACATACACATCTTCTAAAAGGTGTATTGTGTTTAAGTATTTATATATGTACATATATTTTATGCACTTCATATTTGGAATCAGACCAGTCTTTAATATTTTTTCCACGACACTATTTGCACCATTCTCACACGCATATTCTAAATGTTCAATTTTTACATTTTGAAAAAATTCAGTATTAAACACGAATTGTCTATCTACACACATTTTATAATATCTATCGTCTATACTATCTTTTAAATGTTCTAAATATCTATATTCTAATTTAGATTTAGACCACGATAACACATTTTTACATAATTCCAAATATGTTTCATAATCTATTGTATAATGACCTTCTTCAATTAGTTCTTCAATAAAATCAATAACTTCTTTAATAAAATCAACAATATCTTTTCTATTATGCCTATCAATTCGCAACAACGATACATCACTATGATTAATTATTATTTTTTTATTGATACATTTTCTTATATTATCAAACATACCGTAATAAAAATAATATCTCTTAAGCGCATCATTTATTGTATCATATTCTTTGCCTCTAAAATCATCTTCTGTGTATTTATCTATCGTATTTATTACGATCTCGCTGTACGGTGTAGGGGGATACTTGCGAATACTTTCTTTTAACACATACATTATAAAATTATAAAGATGTTTAGTGTTGATGTGTTTTGTACCTATAACAATATCTATCATGCGTTGTAATGTTGTATTATTGTAATTGTGTACATATTTGACAAATTCAGTTGTTATAATATAACCTCTTTCAACCTCTACACGAAACAAATCCATGAACATATTATCATCAACAATATATGTTACCAAATTGTTATTTGTTAATATTTCTTTTGTATATTTGTCTATAACTTTTTTTAACAATTCAATATCATCAATTGTTATTGTGTCATAATTTATACGTGACATTTCATATATTATAGTATGTTCAATTTCTTCTGTAATCACAAGTGGTGTTTCTGTTATTTTCACAAATAATTCTTTTGTTTCATTGTCAAACATACTTTTTATTTTATATCTTACATACCTAAAAAATATTCAATATAATTTTCAATTTTGTACTAATTATCTTTTTGACGTTCAACAAAATTGAAATATATATGTATTCACAAATCATCATACAATATCTATATAAAACAATGAACCTCTTTAAAAATTATCCTTATGATATTCAAACTTTATTAATACAAAAAATGACACAAAATGTAGAACTAAGTAGCACAAATATATTCAATATATTGTGTTGTTTAAGTCATATATCAACAACAGACAATTTATACATAATGTTGAATAGCATATTGAACATTCATAAAAAAATCGCAATATATGATAAATTATTATCATATATCGTATGTACTAAATCATGCAGATATATCGCTGTTTATAAAGATATTTTGTTCTCTACTTCAATGTTTATAAATGATTATACAAGTGCTATTAATAATAATGATATATATCCCGATTATTTAAGTGTTATTATAAATTGTTCAAGTGTCGGTGATAGTTTAATATTATCTCCGTTCAACAACAAATTAAAGCTCTACATAAATATTGTCCATGATGATACTAATCACAAACATTCAGAATATAAAATAAATATATTTCAGTCAAATCTAACAAAATTAAAATTAATCACAAATTGCAATTATGCAAATTTATATATGCATAAATGTTGTATAGACCATGTTGAATTACATGATAAAATAAGATTTCATTTGGGAATATCAAACAATATAAATACATTGTGCTTTTATAAACACTCCATTTATGGTAATTATCCCGTTGCACAAGATGATGATGAACATTTACTAAAACTTAATAAAATTGTGTTCAACTATTGTAATGTGATATATACCTTAAATTACAATATCAAATCAGATCATGTAAAGTATTGTGATTTAGTTGATGCAGATTTATACAATTTGTTTCAAGCTATGTGTTGTGTAAATAATAATGGTGTTATTGATATATATGTAAAAAATATTTACGAATCTATTGATTTCTATTCAATGTTGGACAATTTGACAAAATACGATAAAAAAACTTGCATACACTCAAACATTGTCAAAATTCTTGAACGTGTTATTAATGTAAATATACATCTGTCCAGAAATATTCAAGTATGTAGTGATAAAGTAATTAAATACTCAGCAAAATATTTCAATGTTAAATTTATCAAATATTCATCTATTTAAGGTTATTATCCTTTTGGTCATTATATTTATTGCTTTTCTGTCTCTAAATACACAAGTATTCACAGACATATCTAATAATATTGATAATTCATCATCTACTATTATATACTCATACTCATATATTTTATATACAGGTTTGCTTCGCAAATATTTCCTAACTTTTTCTGTTTTGTGTTTGTGTTTTTTTCCAACTATTCTTTTCAAATACTCACCAAGTACTGTTACATATTCTTCATTCGTAATTTTATTGGTTCTAAATTTGTAAATAACAAAATTATTCGTATCATTTATATAATCTTGTCTTCTCGTCTTTGTACACATATTTGTTGTTTCTGTGTATATCTCTCTAAAATTCATATTGTTTTCCATGTATATTTTGTCTATCGTTTCTATAAAACCCCTCTGGTGATTTATCCATTTGTCTTTTATATGTTCAAATAAATATGTTGTTGCTTTTTTTGATGGTATTACATTTTGAGATAGTAAGTGTTTAACGGTAGTTATATTATTGCATCTACATGATTCTTCAAGAATTTTCTGTTTAATTATATCATCGTCCATTATATTGTGATACATCTTTATATAACACTTCACATTATTTTATATAAATAATCAGTATTGTGTATAATTTATGGGAGCAAATATCGATGATATTTGTTTTTCTAAAAACATTTGACATATTGCTAACATACTTGTGTCGTTTATGTATTTATCATCATCTTCATATATTTCACATCTTATTGACAACACTTTTTTCCTATACTGTTTATTCGTTAGTAATAATTTGTCCATCAATAATTCTTGTTCGTATTTTTGTATATATGGCATAAATTGTGTCTTTAGTGTTAAACTACCATCATATTTTAAACACATCAAGTGACATATATTATTTACTGATATCGTTCGTTTGTCATCAGAAATACACCATATATAAGTATAAACACCATATACATTTATGTCTTTTATTTGTGCAAAATATAGCTTATCATAAAATCTATTCTCACCAAACAACAATTTAATTCTCATTAACAAAAATTTATCCAAATTTTGTATGTCTATCTTGTTTAAATCATAATAATGACCAATGTGTAATATATCTTTACCATTGTTAGTGATACAGTTCAGTAAATTTGTCAAGGAATATGGTATTTCTGTTTCGTTGAAACAATCTAACTTTTTCTTGTGAATGTTTATTATGTTTGTTTCATAATTTGTCAATTGCTTAAATCTTTCTATCGTTTGATTTGTTGTTAGTAATACATTTATCACTGTTTCTAAACTTTGCTCGTATTCAATATTAAACAATTGTTCGCGTATATTGTTCTGCAACTCAATTTCATTATTATTTGCTTGTCTATTTGGATGTATATTAGTATTATTTATATATGGCACACACCATTTAACTATATTATACATGATACTTTTTAGATTTGTTTCATCTTTTCGTTTTTCTAGATCTTCTAGACACCAACCAATATTGAAATAACTAAAATCTTGTGGCAATTTTTGTGGTGCTAAAGACATAATCAAATTCTTCAATTTATCACTACATTCATCATCATTGTGTATTCTAGCAAAAGCATTATATTTAATAATTCTTATATCTGGGTATAATTTTGAAACACGATCTATATTGTCTTTAACACTTGTTTCTTCATGGGGTGTGTATAATTCTTTAATTGTTTTTTTCTTTGTTTTATTTCTCGGTTCAATGGTTTCTGTTGGCATATTATACTCTTCATATTTACTTACTATTATACATACTTGATGTAATTTGCCTTTTGAACATGTATTATGTTCTATATGTGTCAATATCTTGTTAAACTCTGTATGCTCACTTTGTGTTAAAAAACATGTTTTAGCATCAGTTACCCAACATATCAAATCACATTTAGTAATATTGTCCAAGGTCATTTTGTCAAAGTTTTTATTTGTATCCAAACTATCACTCAACCCCGGAAAATCTATAATATTCATTGGTACACCATCCGATGAATATACTTCAGATTCCGTGTAATGTGCTTCATCTATGTTTAATATATTAGTTTCTCCTATACTGTGTATATTTACTGTTGTTCTAGCTACACCTGTGTTGAATACTCTTGCTCCTACTAATGAATTTATTATTGTTGATTTTCCTGCTGATGGAAATCCACAAAAACCTGCAATTATGCTTTCCATATTTGTTTTTATATACACATTTTATTTGGTTTGTATGGTAATTATTTTTCATTTTTTCATATATCGTCTTGTTGTGTTTAAAATTAAGTGCATAACATAATAAATGAATTTAAAATATAATATCGAGGTATATTGTGTTAAGGTATATTATAACTTTAAATGGGTAAATATACTTGTGAAAAGTGTAGTAAAGAATTTAGTCAAATGTCTCACTATACATCACATTCAAATAATAAAAAACCTTGTGTTGTTGATAGCAAAATTAAAGAAACGATAGACACTACTGTAAAAGAAAAATTAGTTGAAATTAATAAATCAAAACCAATTGATTTTAAAATTATTGATGGTAATGTCATTTTTCATGATAATAAACTTGTCAAGGATATTGATTATAAAAAAATAACTATTCCTAAACCAATTTTGAAGTGGGTTGGAGGAAAAACACAAATTTTAGATAAATTAATTGTTGAATTCCCTATAAACATAAATAATTATCATGAAATATTTTTAGGTGGTGGTAGTGTTTTATTAACCTTATTATCATATATCAAAAATGGTATCATAAAAATACATGGAAATATATATGCATACGATTTAAATGAACCTTTGGTTTATATTTATAAAAATATCCAATCAAATCACAACGAGTTGTATAATCAAATTCAACAATTAATAACAAATTTTAATTCTTGTGGAGATGGTGAAATAAATAGAACTCCAAAAAATATTTATGAAGCAATGGAGGCAAAAGAAAATTACTATTATTGGATCAGAAGTGAATATAATAAATTAAGTTTTAATGATAAAAAAACTACAATAGGTTCTGCAATGTTTATATTCTTAAATAAAACTTGTTTCAGAGGAGTTTTTAGAGTTGGTCCAAAAGGGTTTAATGTTCCTTATGGACATTATATCAATCCTGAAATTATTAACAAAAAACATTTAGACGAAATACACAAACTAATACAAAATGTCATATTTGAATGTTGTGATTTCAATATATCATTAAATAATGTTAAACCAAATGATTATGTGTATCTTGACCCGCCATATGCACCTGAAACAAATACATCTTTTGTTGGATATACTAAAAATGGATTTAATATTCATGATCATGAAAATTTATTTAAATTGATACATAAATTAACAGAAACAAATAAAAAAATAATGTTGAGTAATGCTGATGTTAGTTTAGTTCGTGATAATTTTACAAGCGAAAAATACAACATAACATCTATTTTATGTAAAAGAACTATTAATTCTAAAAAACCAGAAGCAAAAACAAAAGAAGTTATTATAAAAAATTATTGAACATGTTACTTTGTTTATGATTAAATTTACTTAAGATTTGCATAAATCTTATCAAAAATTGAAAATGAAAATTATTGTATTATGTTGTGTTAGTTATATGTAAAAATGGATATAACTGAATCTATAATGAATAACACAAAACTTAGAATTACCCAAAAAAAATATTTAATTGATGATATGGTTAATAATAATCATACTATCTACATAAATTTTAATAAATATATAACTGATAATGATGCTTTGCTATATGCTTGTGAGAATAATCCACATTTATATAAATTTTTGTTCTCTCATAATTTCTATAAATTTCGTAATAAAATATTTAGTATGAACAAATATAAAATAAAAGACTTTTTCGGAATAATAATAAATCAATCCATGAATTGTCTTACAGATGGTGAGATTGTTATTAAATATATAAAACATTTCGAAGATGTTGTAAATTTAGAAAATATGTATGAAGATATTGTGAATTCTAATACTTGTGCTAGACATGAGTATTTACAAGTGCACAACTATTTTAGAAATAACAAAGTAGATATAAACAAATATGCAGACAAATTGATCATTGCTCATATAAAAGACAAAAGTAATAAGTACAAAAAAAATAGAAATTTTATGATAGATATTGATATTCCTCTAACACATGCACAAATAGAACTTTTAAACACTTTTGGTCTATATCCTCCGTTAGACAACAGTTTAACAAGAGAATTGATAGAATCTTACATAATTACAGAAGATGCAGTTGAGATACTAAATTTGGTAAATAAATATCCTTATGATACTATCCACGGTATTGTGTGCAACTATTCAGACATCGATATACTATCTATAGATATTCCAAAAAATAGAATACATGTATCGTTTGCTACACTATTGTCTAATGTGTTTGTGTATTATAAATGTAACTATCTCAATATTCAAAACGATTTAAAATCATGCAAAACATTAGAAGATTTTGAAAATATGAAAAAAATAATAAATGAAGGTCTTGATAATTGTTTTGAATATCTCATAAATCTTGTCAATATTTGTGTAGTGAATGTTGAAGATTTTGCTTTATGTCAGTTATTTTAATATATATCGCTTCATTTGTTTATCATCAAAATTATGAGATTTTAGGTTTTTGTCTTATCATTTACTTCAGGTTTAGTTTTCAACCTTCTCAAAAATTGAAAATATAAATTCTTGTACAATATTGTGTTAGTTATATGTAACCATGAATACAATCAAATCTATAATAAATAACAGAGAACTAAGTTTTGAACAAAAAAAGTGTTTGATCGATGATATGATTAATAATAATCATACTATCAATATAAATTTTAAAGGATATATAAATGACTATGATGCAGTTTTATATGTTTGTAAACATAGACCACAATTATACAAATCATTTTTCTCCAACTCCAATAATTTCACATATTATCTTGATGGTATATACTCAATGGACAAAAATGAAATAAAAAACTTTGTCGGAATAGTAATAGATCAATTTATGAGACGAGGAGTATCTACTAAGAGAATTATGATGCTTTTGTCATATTTCGAAGATGTAATAGATTTTGAAATTGTATATGGAGATATTGTAAATTCTAATTCTTGTGCTAGATATGAGTATTTACAAGTGCACAACTATTTTAGAAATAACAAAGTAGATATAAACAAATATGCAGACAAATTGATTATTGCTCTTATCAAAGACGTATACAGTCTACGCATAAATAGAAATTTTATGATAGATATTGATATACCTCTGACACATACACAAATAGAACTTTTACACAAATTCGGTCTATATCCACCATTAGACAACAATTTAACAAGAGAATTACGCTATAATTCAAGTGACTATGATGAAGATAAATTTATCAATTCTATGAATAAATATCCTCATGATACTATTCATGGTTTTATATTTATCGTTTATGATGTCAATCTCTTTAATAAAATTAATAAAAATATTCCGCATAATAGAATACATATATCGTTTGCTATTCTATTGTCATATATATTTGTGCATGGGTGTGAAAGTATACAAATAAAAATAAAAAATAAATTGAAATCATGCAAAACTTTAGAAGATTTTGATAAATTTAAAAAAACATGTGAAGGTCATTTAGGTGTTCGTGGTAAGAATATTATCGCAAATTGTGTGGTAAATGAAGATGATTTCGCTTTATGTAAGTTGTTTTGATATATTTTGTTCCTATATCAAGTTTTACATTATTTATTCCAAAACATAATTCAACAACAAAAAAATGAAATTAATACAATATAACAATAATAATTATATTCACAAAAACATAAATAATCAATCATGAATACCAATACTAATTTAAACACATACACAAATGTTTGCAATTTAGATTATTTTCTAAAATATGTTGAATGTTTGTTACTCAAAAAAAATCGTTATTTTAAATCAAACAACAAAATAAAAACTTTCGCTTCAAATTTTTATATTGATGGCTATACTTTAACATTAATTGATAATAACAAATTTTCTGTAAAACAATATGAAGAAACAAAAGGTTTGTATGAATATATTAATCATATCGTAATTAATTGCAAAATACCTATCAATCCCGAAAAATATAAATTTTTACTTTGTAATGATGATTATCGTGAAGTATTAGTATATAAAACACTTTACGAAGAAAATATAATAAATCTCGTCAAAATATATGTGTCTGATATTGCCAAATATAAAAATATGTTTGATGGTGTTCATGATGAAAGATTAATTAATATCCGTCCTTTGATATATAATTATATTATGGATTTTGATGATAAATTGGTTCCAACTTTATATAATATAGGTGGTTCTATTGATGCACATAATAATTCTATAGTTGATCCTGATATGATATTACCCGATTTTTGTGATCCTGTTAGATTGAGTAGTTATGTACAAACATTTAATGGAGAACAAGATTGTTATGTTGTTATTACACAAAAAGAATTTAGTTTGCTAAAATTGTGTATAGCCGATTACATAAAATATTTAGAAATAGAAAAATTAATAAATATAACACCTATTGTCTTGAAGTAAATATATGTTGTTTTATATAAAACTATTAAACACATAAAAATGAAATATATATGTTATGCACATTTACTAATTATGTTCATATAAAATGTCTCTATATTCAAATAAACAATTACTTGAATATTTACGAATAGATGCAAATCATTATATCAAATATGAAGTACATTTTGATTATATGTATTTGTTGATAATATATAGATATAATTGCACATTGATACACAAATGTGTATTTGATTTGTGCAATGAAATGGATATAAATGGTATTAGAATGATGCTAAATTTTCAAAATATCATAAACAAAAACATAATAAATTATGAGTTTATGTACACATTTTATACTGTTACACACTTTAACACTTTTGTATGTATGTATGTTTTGCACAACTACGAATTCTTCCATTACGGTGTATGTAGTGTATGTAAAACAGGTTTTCCATATTTATCATGATATGAGTTACAAATGTTTATAAGTATTTTGGTTAATTTATGTTGAATTCAGACAGACAATTAAAGAAGCACCTTATTCATAATTTTGTTGTTTATATTTGTATAAATGATTTTATATAAACAAATACCAGTATTTTTTATTATCATATTTTAATCGTCTATATGACTAATATGTTCATTTATATTTTTGTTATTATTCTTGGCAATAAATTAATTTGATGTATTGCATGCTTTATTTGCCTTGTTGTTATTCTTGCAACAACGGTTATTTCTCACCAACGATTTACATTGGTCTGTAGGGTATATTTACTATGTCTTCAAATTGACCGCAATCGGTCATTACCAATGTTCCGTAGTTTGTGACATTTTCAAATGTGTTCATGTTTTCACAATCTTCTATAAAGATCCTTCTGATGTTGGATAGGTTTGAAACATTAACCAATGATGGGCAACGATAAATTTCCAACTCATCCATATCGTGCAAATTGCTGACATCTGTTAGTGATGAACACCTGAAAAAGGTAAGACTTTTGGCATTTCTAAAAACTGAAGCATCAGTCAATGGCACTTCCGTCATATTAACATCTTCAAAATAGGAATTGTCAAATCTACTCAAACGAAAACATTCATGTGCAGTGATACTTTTTGCAATAACGTTGTTAGTAAAACTTAATTCTTCACAATTCATCAATGTCAATGATTCACAAGTCAGATTGTATAATCCTGTCAAAGTATCACATGTTGAAATTTTAACATAATTAGATGTCAATTTAATTATTGTTGTCATTTCTGGACAGTCATACACAGAAAAATAATTTTTCACATTAATGTTAGTCATTTCATTAAAAGACATACAATATGTAACTGACAACCAACCAAAATTACTGTCGCTTATTGTTTGCAAGTTATTGCACCAATTGATACGCATATTTCCCTTGAATTCAATGTTTGTTATGTTTGTTAAATTGTTGCATTTTATTATTTCTAATTGCTCAACATTGCATTTATCAAATGGTTTAACATCTTCGATATTAACATCAACCAGTTTTATATTTTTTATATTCTTATATTGCTCTTCCAAATTTATCATTGATTTGTCTATCATCAAATATTCTAGTTTCAAACAACCCAATCCAGATACAACACCTGTGTTTCTTGTGATTTTGATTTTTTTTGAATTCTTGAAAAATGACAAATCATCTGCAATGTTACATTGACACAATTTTACTGATCTGTTTTTGTTGTTTTCTTTGAAATTGTCATTTATATTGTTCACATTTTCCCAACATATACCCATGTAATTTTTTGAATATTCATCCACATTTGATGTGTACAATAGTTTGACTAATGAACATTCTATGTTCCTGTTTGTTGCTTTCGTGTAATGCATCATTGCATTGTTTGTAACCGCTTCTGTTGCAAAGTCTTCGTTTAAAAGTGATTTGTCAATTACTTCTTTAACTTTTTTGCATGTTGCTCTAAAATTAAGTAAATCAAGAGGTTCATCAATGAATTTGACAATGTTCGATAAGCAGTCGTTGTTGATTGTTGTAAGGTTCATTTTGCTCTAGTTTGTGTTTGTTAGTGTTAGGTTAAATATTATATAGACATTTCAATTATTACATATTTTCATTTTTATGGCCTTTACATGTTCATCAATGGAATATATCAATTATTTGTTTATCGGTTTTTGTTCTGTATAAACAACAACAAACATCGTATAAACATTCATACAAAAACAAAATATGATGTATTTTATTTTTATACACACACTAATATTTGAAAGATTCAATGAATAATAAAAAAAACAACAAAATAATAAGAAATAATTATATAAAGGGCGATATATTTACCAAATGTGAAAACATAAAGTAATATATATATATATATATGTACCAATGATGAAAACATAAAAAATTAGAGGATGAATATATTTTTATGTACACAATTATTTGGTTTAATGATATATATATGAACCCATCAAATGATATTTATATTTTTCGT
>JACCDX010430578.1_pt1 | contig 50659 bp, 46 predicted proteins | sample 7449681 | NCBI WGS metagenome assembly JACCDX01 (sample SAMN15323450, study PRJNA562643) | freshwater metagenome | isolation source: river surface water | place: USA:Blue River Watershed | collected 2017-08-18
TCAAAATTATGCGTATCATGTACATTATAATTTATTTTTTTTTTATCTAACACATCTATTATTGTTTTATGAAATTCTTGATAATTATCACAATAAAAATACTCAGTTTGAAAATAATTATTTCTTTTATCTTTATGTAATTCTAATATTTCACTTTCAATGTCTATTATTTCTTCTCTTGATAAATTATCTAAAATTTCATAGTAATAAACATATTTTGAATCATTAAATATTGCTAAATAATCTATCCACCTATATTCAATTCTCATTGACATACCAAATTTTATGGTTTTTTCTTTTATTAATATATTTGATGCTAATAAATATAATCCTTTAATCATAATAAATATAATATTAAAATAATATTTATATAAATCAATTTTTTTATACAAGTAAAAATTGAAAGATATTTATTTATAAACTAAATCATATTATATTTATGGAATATGATGATATATTTATGAATAATATAGATAAATTAGAAAAATGGTTAGATAAAAATGTAATATCATATGGCGGAGACTTATTTAATGCATTAATGGAAAAAGAACTTATTTCATTAAATGATATTGAAAATCGATTTCCTAAAGTAAATAAATATGATTTTGAATCTGGAAATAATAAATATCAACAAGAAGTTATGCAATGGTTTATTGTTTCTGAAGAAGGATATAATAAATTAAAAGCACTTGATTTTCCAGTTGTTAAATTTAAGGAATTATATTTTTATGGTAGAACAACATATGGTCAAAAAATGGTAATGGATTTTTATTACATTAGTGATGCACTCAAAATTATTTTAAATATTTAAAAATTAGTATTTATAATATAATAATTGAATCATAATATAATTAAGATAAATTAAATAAATGTAATTATTTTATTTGAAAATATTTAATTGCATCAATATTTTGTTTAATAGCTTCCATATATAATTCTGGTGTTTTAGAGCGGTGTGTATTTTAAATGCCGGTTTTATTGATTTTTATTTGTTTGACAATTTACTTGCTATAGAAGTTGATGGTAAACATCATAAAACAAATGATACTATTAAAAATATTTTATTAGAAAAAAATAACATTAAATTAATTAAAATAAATTTGAATAATAATGTAAATAATTTTATGAATGATTTATATAATTCATTTAATAAAACAACAAATAAAATTATATTTACAAAAAAAATTTATAATTTACTTTATATGGATATATATATTGATAAATATAAATTATATTTAGGTATTATTGATAATCTTCATGATTTTTTTGATTTAAAAGTTTATAAAACTAAAAAAGAATGTGAATATTTATTTGATAAATTATTTATTTTTATAAATTTTAAATATAAAGATTATATTATTGATTTAACTAAATACATTATAACTGAATATAAAACAAAAAATGTAAATTCAAGTAAATTAATTAAAAAAGATGTTAAAAATGCAATAATAAATTTTGTTAAACCTGACAAAATAAAAATTACTGAATTACATAAACAAAATATTGAAAATTTTAATAAATTATTTAATGTTAGTAATATTGATGATATTATACAACAAAACTTAAATACTTTAATTAGCAATGAACAAAAAATATTATTAAGACATCCGTTATATTTTTATATTAAAACTAAAGATGAAAAAATATTAAATTTTATACTTAAATATTGCAATTTAGATATATATAATTATGAAATTAATAATAAAATTAAAATAGCAATTGTAAATAATTTAAAAACTAATATATTTAACAATAAAACATATCCAATAACATATTTTGATGATACAACTGATGGATTAAATATAAAATATAATCGTTTTTATGTTTTAAATTTAGATAAAAATAAAATTGATTCTGCAAATGTTACTAAAATAGAAAAATATATTGAAAAATATAATTTAGGAAAATCATCAAAAAATACAATTACAAATACAAACAACAATATTGGTTTTAAATTATTACCAAATGATAAACATAAGTTTATTGATGTTGAATATTATATTGAAAATGAAAATATAGTTTGTAATTATTATGGTATTAAATTAATAATAAAAAACAATAGTGCTGGAAGATTAAATAGTTTTGGTATATATCAAACAACATTATTAATTGTAGATATTTTTACTAATTGTTTTTCAACTGATCTAACAAAATTAAGTTTGTTACTAAAAAATGAGATTGAGTTAAATAAAAATAATTTAAAAAATATAATTGATATAACTAACTTACATAATCAATTAAATTATGTATATTTATTATATAAAACATTAGATTTATGTTTAGGTTGTATTGTATTTTTATTGTTTGGATTTAAAAGATTTGGTGATTGGAAACAAATGGAATTATCATCAAAATTATATTTAACATTACAAACAACTGATTATTATTGCAAATTATTTGGAATTCTTATTGGAGCACCAGTTATTTTAGATGATAGTGATGATACTGTTTACAATTATAATCCAAAAGAAGATTTATTACTAGATAATTTTATATTATTTAATGAAACAACAAATACTAAACCAATTAAAAAAACTAATAAATTAATTTATAAAGGTTTACGTGATGTTAATACTGATAGTATTAATCGTTATTATTTTACTAAATATAAAAAATACAAGACAAAATATTTAGAATTAAAAACTAAAAAACTAATTTTATAAAAAAGTTAGTAAAAAATTGATTTATAAATATATTTATTAATAATTATATAAAATTTATGACTGAATTAGTATTTGAATTAAAAAAGAGGTTTGATATTATATATAATAAATCAGATGATTGTAATTATAATGATAGAGAAGTTAATGATTTAGCTGAAATAAAAAAATTAGTAGAAAAATATATTAATAAAAATACAGTAAAAGATACAATACTTAATCTACTTATTTTTATTGATGCATATGATAATGAATATATTTATATGTTTTTACTTGACTATAAATATAAATTTACAAATATGATAGTATTATTAAATTTTTTTCTTGATTTTAGTGATCACTTGGTGAATTTACGGTCACTTTCATTATTTATTGAAATACTTTTTAATCCTGAAATTAGTCAATATTTTGGTAAAGAAATAATAATAAATGATAGTGATATTGATAGTATATTAATAGAAAATAATAAAAATATACTTGTTACTGATGATCTAATTAATATAGAATATATTTTATTTCATATTAAAAGCATTCTTAAAAGAAATTATTACTTTTTTAAAAATATAAATTGGGATGAAATAATATTAAAATATGAAGAAATAATTAATAAATATTATAAAACTAAATCAAAAAAATTTATTAAATGTTTAAAATATAAAGAAATTTTAGAAACTTATCGAGAAACAAATTATAAAATAAATTATCCTATTTTTAAAGTAGATTTTATTAAATATAAAAAAGACTTTGATGATAATTTAGCTTTATGTGATGAAATTTATGATAAAACAACTAATAAAATTATATCTACAAAAGCGGGGACTATTTTAAATGACACGATTTAAAATTATTTCTTATATTTTTATGGTAGAACAACATATGGTCAAAAAATGGTAATGGATTTTTACGACATCAGTGATGCACTCAAAATTATTTTAAATATTTAAAAATTAGTATTTATAATATAATAATTAAATCATAATATAATTAAGATAAATTAAAATAAATTAAATAATTATATTTATTTAATTTGAAAATATTTAATTGCATCAATATTTTGTTTAATAGCTTCCATATATAATTCTGGTGTTTTAAATATATCTGGTATAAATTCTAACATGAGACCATTCTTTTTAACAATTTCAATAAAATTACTATTAATTGATTTCAAACATATATCAATATGTTTTTCATGAACAAATTCTATCATTAAATCATATTTATTTACAATGTCTAAACATATTTTTTTTGATTTAAATTTATTTATTTTAAAATCAAAATCATTTGAAATATTTTTTATTGATAAAATTTCTTTTACTAAATTATTATCAAATTTTTTTTTATCATAAATAATTTTATATATTTTGATTCTGTTAAAATCAAAATCATTATATGAATTATATATAAATAATTTATAATATTTTTCTTTTAATTGTCTATTTAAAAAATTTGGATCATGTATAAAAACTTCATAAAATATATCATAATTAATTACATCATTTGGAACAAAAAATATTTGATTTTCAAAATTTTTAACTGCTTCCAAACAAATTTCAAAAGTTCTCATATGAGGTGGTACATGTATTAATTGATTATATTTATTTTTAATAGCAATATACCATAATTCAACAGTTCTAATTTCATTTGGTATAATTTTAATAAGGTCAATATTTTTTTTTACTAATTCTAAACATAAATTATTATCAATTAATTGATAAGGCACAAATTCTAAAGCATAATTATTATTATTTACAGCATATTCACATAGTTCTCTTGTTTTAAATTCTTGAGGAACAAATTGTAATGATAATCCATTATTTTTAACAGCAATTATACACATTGTTTCTGTTTTTATATGATTATCAACATATTGTAATAATTCACCTTTTATACTAATGATATCTGTATAATATTGAGTTAATTTTACTAAATCATAATTATAATATTTTGTATATGTTTCATTTAATATTTGTAGTTTTTTTTCATTATATTCTTTTTCAAATGAAGAATTTATTTTTTTATTTTTTTCATAAATATTTTTATATTTAACTAATTTAATATCAATGTTTGGTATTTTATTTATATACAAAGTATTGTATTTTATATTTTTTATTATAATATCTTTCATTGTTTCATTAAAATTAATAATTTTACTAATTAATATTTCTATATTAAATTTTTCATCAGTATTATATTTTAATGAATAATCAATATCTTCATCCATTATTATAATTCCATGATTTATTATTTTTTGTATATATAATGAATTATACGCTTCATAAATATAATTATTATTAATATGATAATTATCGTTAATATTACTAATACTATTAATATTATTATTTAAAATATAAAGAATTAAATTTTCTAAATACACTAGTAATAAATATTTATCTTTAAAAGTAATATTAAATGTTGATATTAAACAAGATAATATTGGAGTAGAATCTATATTATCATTTTTTAATTTTAATAAATCTGATAAATATAAAGGACAATTATCCAAACAAAAATAATTATCATTTTTTATAAACATATAAAAAGATGTATTATTTTTTACATAATTATAAATTTTTTGAACTTCTTCATTTGACATAAATAATTACAAATAATAATTAAGTAATTTTTAATTCATTTTTTTATATATTTTATATCTACTGATTTTGAATTAATTGATAATGATGGGAAAAAAACATTAAATATTCAATTAACAATGAACATTTAATATATAAAGGTTTAAGAAATGTTGAAACAAATAAAATAAATAGATATTACTTTAATAAATATATTAAATATAAAACAAAATATTTAAGATTAAAAAATAATTTTAAGTAAAAACTAAATTTACAAAAATTATTTTGTTTTCTTTATTTTTTTAATTTATTTACTTGTTCATATGTATTATTATTTAATTGTTCATCTATATTATTATTTACTTGTTCATCTGTATTATTATTTACTTGTTCATTATTAATAAATAGTTTATTATTTTTAATTACAAAATTAAAATTAAAATTAAAATTGATATTAAAACTATTTATATAATTACTCATATTATTAATATAATATTCTTTTGCAGTCATATCAGAATTTATTATAAAATCATAATTATCAGTTCCATCAATGCATAAACAATATAAATTTTTATTACTTTTATTGCATTTTTCGATATAGGTACTATTAATAATACGTTCAAATAATAGTTTATATTTATCAAATTGTTCTTGATTATAAAGTTTAAAAATAATAGAAGGGAAACTATCAATTAATTTTTCTGTTTCATACATTTGTTCGTTTATATCATTTTTGTTTATTTTATTTGTTTTTTTTATTAAACATAAATAATAAAAATTTCTAAAATATGTAAGAAAATATAATAAAATACAATTTTCATGAAAAATAAAAGTATCACAATTTTCTTGATAATTAGTTGGAAATTTAGTAAGTGTAGTAAAAGGATTTTTATAATATTTTGATTTTATATCAATATTACTATTACTATAACATGTTGTATGAATAGTATAAAAATACTGATTTAAATTATGCATATCGTCTTCTGTAATTATAATTTGTGATTTTAAAATGTTTTGTATATAATTTGATTTATATGTTTCAGTATAAATATTTTCATTTTTAATCTTTACATATCGAGATGAATAATAAAAAGATATATTCTTAATTTGCATTTTGTGTTGTAATTCAAATAAATATATCATTAATATACAATTATTTGTAAATTTATAACCTAACAATATTAAATATGAATATATATAAGTAAACATACAATAAGAATTTACAGATGGGTTATTTTTTTTTTTATATTCCCATACAGTATCATATAATTTAACTAAATATGATAATTCATGTGATAATAATTTATATGGTTTATCTTTAATATATTCATCAATTATATTTTTTACATTTTTTTTTAATTTTACAGTATTTTGTTCATTTATTATTGCATCTTCTATCATAATGTATAAATCCATAGTTGTAAATAATTATAATAGTAAAATAATATTATATCAATTTTTTGTAAATAATAAAAATTGAAATACAATTATATAAATACATTGTCTTATATATAATTATGTTTACCATTTTCAAAATCATTAGTAATTTACTGACAAATAGAACTATAAATACCATCGCACCATTAGGTAGATGGAAATTAGATTATTCATATCGAGTAATCAATACAAAAATTGATTTGGCAAATCAAGATAACTGTGCAAAACAATATTTAATTAAATAAATTTTTTTATATAATAATGAGTGCTTATTTATATAAATAACCACTTGTAATTTAATAAATAATATAAGTATATAAAAAAATATAAGTATATAAAAAAATATAAGTTATATATTATATAATGAGTGGTTATTTATATAAATCAGCTTGTGCAGTTTTTTGTGATGATTCATATTCAAAAATTAACATTAATATTAATGACGAATTTATTGAATTATCAATTGGTGATTATATTGAATTTAATAGAAGAGGTAAAATAATACAAGCAAAAATTTTAAATTTTGGCTGGAATTATAGTTCAAAATATATAAATAGAATTTTTTATTTACCATGGCGTATCAACGAAAATAAATGGGGTGAACACCTAATACCAATGAGAGGTATACAATTAGAATTACATTTTCCACATAATTATGAATTAGGTGATTGGACAACAATTAAAAAAATTAATACATTATCTGATTTTAAAACTGATACATTATCTGATTTCAAAACTGATAATCTATCTGATTTAAAATTGGATGCATTACCTGAATAAAAACAATTCTTTTACATATTTAAACATTTAAAATGCCAATTATTTTTAAAATATATATAAATATATATATATTTATATATAGTATATAAATGACTACATATAATAAACATTTATCTGAACCTTGGTTTTCATTAATAAAAATAGGAGCTAAAAAATGTGAAGGAAGATTAAACAAAGGTGATTTTTTAAAAATAAAAAAAGGTGATTATATATTATTTGAAAATAATGATTTTGGGTTTCAACGATTATTTCGTTGTAAAATTACATCTGTTCGTAATTATAGTTCATTTGAAGAATATTTATACAATGAAACTTTGGAAAAATGTCTTCCTGGAATAGATAAAATAGAAAATGGTATTGAAATATATCGTAAGTATTATCCAAACAAGGAAGATGAGATAAAATATAAAATAAAAGCAATCAGATTAAAAGTTGTTACATAATTCATATATATATTAAATTATTTAAAATAAATCCATTAATGATTGTTGATATTTTTTACCATGTTGCATCCATTCATTATCAATAAAATTATATGAATATACTTGATTATTATATTGATGTAAATAATGAATACATCCATCGTCAGTTGAATAATTATTATTTTGTTTTTTTAAATCATTAAATAATAGTTTTGGATATTTTTCTGTAAATTTAATTATTTTGATTTCTTCTTTTTTATTATTATCTTCTTGTTTTTGTTTTTTAAATTCATTTTCCCAACTTGGGAAATTTTTGTTAAAGTTATCAATATTCATATATATATATTAATTATAATTCTTTATATAAAATAATTATAATTCATTATATAAAATAATTATAATTCATTATTTTCATCATGTGAGCAATCATTTGAATTACTATAATAATCATCATAATCATCATAATCATCACTATAATAATCATTTTCATCACTATAATAATTTAAATCACAACAATAATTACCATTTTCATCATAATAAGCATGTTCATTATAATAATCATTTTCACCATATGAGCAATCATCTGAATCACTATGTAAACCATTAATTTGGTCTTGTACATGTTCTTTCATTCTTTTTCTTTTTTCTTTCTTCTGCTGTTGTCTAAAAACATATTCAGGAGAAATACATCTTTCACCATAACCATCATTTCTTTGTTCAGTATTATTAGGTGGTACAAGTGTATATTTAATAATTTCTTCATCTTCTTCAACATCAACATTATTTTTTTTAACAGGTTTAACTTCACTGTATATAGAAATAATCATACTTTTTGATTTGACGAAATCCAAAGGTTTAATTCTAATACATCTAGTTAAAATATTTACATTATTAACCTTAGGTGTAAATGGATTAATGTTACCATCAAATGTTTTATATGAAATCCATTTTTGTGTGGATTCATTTTTGAAAGAAACAGAATATTTTTTTACATATGATTCATCACGATTATTTAAAAGTACTTTAATAAAACTGTTACCTTTGTAAGAAGAATTTCTAGGAAATTGTCTAGTTATTGAATATTTACCATATGTTACAATATGACTAATATTTTGTAAACTACCAAGATCAATTTCCCAATAAGAATCTTTAGTTTGAAGTGTTTTTTTATGTGGTTTAACTTCATTAAATGTTTTTTTATAAATAGATTCAAAATTATTAATTTTTGGCTCTTCCCACTCACGAAGACAATACTTTGTCAACGTTCCTTTTAAATCTTTATCATCGCCATAATATGAATAAATATATTTGGGGTCATAATATAAATCGTTCCATTTTAACCAATTAAGTTCATACTGTTCTAAATTTTCTTTTATTAAATATTTAGTAACTGGAACATCAAACGTTTTTTTAATAACACCATAATGTGGGTCCCACTTTTTAGTTACATTAATAGCCTTTTCTTCTAATTCCTTTTCAATATTATTCCATTGTTCTGGAGTATTTAATGGTTTTGCTTCATTTATTAAAGTTACATGATTTAATGGGAAAAAATCATCTATTTCTGAAGTAGAAATATGATTTTTATTATATGGTCTATCTACTAACAATAAATGATTATTAGATACAGACATTGTCCAAGGTCTTTCTTTTTGTTTAAATCTACGCGTGTGTCCATCTTTATGAGTATTAATTTTATCAAATGACATAAACTATTATAATTAAATTATAATAAAATAGAAATTCAATTTTTATAATAATTAAAATAATAAAAAAAATTGAATTATTTACTATTTATATTAAAATATATTAATAGTATGAATCCTTCATTAAAACAATTACTAGATTTTATTCCACTAAATGAGAAAGAACAAGCAATTTATAATATTATTCCTAAAAAATCTGTTTTACAAAAATATTTAGATGATACCAAAATTGAATGGTATGGTGGTAAATACTATTTAGGTGGACAAATTAAATTAGGATTAGATGATGAAATTACGCCAGAATTAATTGCTAAAGCTTGGGATATGTTTGGAGATCGTTATGGGTGTAATAGTGCTGAAATAGCAAGTATAGCAGAAGCATCACATGGTTTAAGTAGTATACAAAATATTATAAACAAATATAATGAAATTCAAAAAATGAGAATAAATAATTAAATAATACTATTATTTAATTGTTTATTTGTGCAAGTATATTTATAATTATAAATATAATCTTATTTTATTATATACAATGTTTAAAAATAAATATTTAAAATACAAACAAAAATATTTAAATTTAAAACATCAAATTGGTGGTGCTAAATTTGTAAAAAAAAACAAAACTTTAAATTCAGGTGCTAGTGCTGGTAGTGAAAGTGCTAGAGCTGAATCTGGAACTGATACTAATATTATTTCTTTACCATTACATCAAAAATGTGCTGACTGTTATTTTAAAAAATCATGTTCTGATACTCATTTACAATTTACAATTGAATGTACTCCTTATACAGATGTTACAGTAGGAAAATATAATATTGTAAATTGGGATAATAATTATATATATTATAATGAAGATAATGAAGGAAATACAATTAGAATGACAAAATCATTTGACTTTATTCCAGTTGATAATTCAGGTGAACTTGTTAATTTTAGAAAACCTGTTTCAAATGATTATCTTGATAATTATATTAATTATGAACTAAATGAAATACCATTGTATTACATGTATGTTAATGTAAATAATAATATATTTAATTTATTTTGTTATTCATGTAATCTATCTGAATTAGATAATTTACAAATTTCATATGATAAAAAGATTAATAAATTTGTTAAATTTAAAAGTAAATTTAATATTTTTAGTGTTAGTTTATTATGTAATAATTTTTTTGATGTAATACAATTATTTTTAAATCCAAATTTAAATATAACTGATAAACTAAGTGAGTTATTTAAAGATTTTGCTATTGAAAAATTATACTATCAAAGTATCTATAAAGAAAATTTTAATATATTAAAAAAAAAAGAAAACAAAGAGTATTTAAATGATAAATTTTTTTCTGAAGAAATAAATAATAAAATATTAACAAATAAATATGATATAGTTGACAGAAAAAAAATAATTGATAAATTAAAAAATCAAATAGAAATTTATAAACGAAATTTTAGTAAATTAAATAAAATAATACCTAATTTTGATAAAATATATATTATGTCAATATTATATTATAGATTAATAAAAACAACTAATATAAACAGTTCATGGAATTTTGATACACATTATATTCATCGACTTATTGAATCATCAAAAGTTCATACATTAGATAAAAAAATATTTGATATATATTTAGATGATGCTTTAGTTTTATATGATAATAACGAAGAAATTTCTTTTAAAAATGAAAAATATAGATGTTGTATGGAAAATACATTATTACAATTCTTAAAAGTTTTATTTTGGGATAAAAATACTGAAACATATAATTTTACAAATATTAATGAAATAATTAAAGATGAACTTAAAGAAATAATAAAGGATTTTTTTATAAAAATTAATAATGAATTAACAAATAAATTTATATCTGATTGGACAATATTTGTAACTGAATTATCAAATGAATATATTTTTAATAGAAAAGAAGCAGAATTATTTCCAGATATTAATAATCTTATAATTTTTTTAAAAAATATAATAAAACCAGAATACTATAATATTGATAATCAAGTTTTTTTATCTAATATAATTCATAAAATAAATAGTGATTATACTATAAATTACTATATAAAATCACCTGAACAAACAGATATAAATATAGTAACTTATAAAGAATTTAAAATAATATTAACACCTCAACATGCATATTTTGAAAATTCAAGATTAAATTCAAATAATATTAATATATTAACAAATATACAAAAGAGTTATAAAACATTATCCAACTATTTATATAATAATTTATCATTATGTTTAGTTGATATAGATAGTTTTATATTATTTTTAAGTATATCATTAAAAAATTTAGATAATTCAAATAAATTAATTATTGAAAAATATTTGAATAATATTAATAACAAAACAAATATTTATTTAAATTTTTTTCATGATAATATAATACCAAATATAAATGATGAAATTTTATTATCATTATTAGAAAATAGTGAAGTATATTCAACATGGGATAAACAAGATATATTTGGCAATACTGTATGGTATTATGCTGCCAATTCTGTTAAAATAGATAGTTTTTGGAATCAAGTTATTGATAAAGGTTTATATGCATTATGGAATATACAAAATATGTATGGTGATAGTGTATGGTTTCCTGCCGCATATAATATAAAATCAGAAAATTTTTGGGATCTAGTTATTGAAAAAGGTTTATATGCATCGTGGGATATACCTAATAATAATGATGATAGTGCATGGAGTATTGCAGCTGAATCTATAACATCAGACAGTTTTTGGGATAAAGTTATTGATAAAAATTTATGTGGTTCATGGGATAAACCTAATAAAAAAGGTGATACTGTATGGTATTTTGCTGTTTTAAATATAAAATCAGAAAGTATTTGGAATAAAGTTATTGATAACGGTTTATGTAGTTCATGGGTTGTACAAAATAATTATAATAATACTGTATGGACTTTTGCAGTTCAAAATATAAAATCAGAATATTTTTGGAATCAAGTTATTAAACTAAAATTATATGAATCATGGAATATACATAATAATTATAATGATAATGTATGGCATTTTGCTATTCAACATATAAAATCTTATAGTTTTTGGAATGCAGTTATTGATAAAAATTTATGTGGTTCATGGGTTGTACAAAATAATAATGGTGATACTGTATGGCATCTTGCTGTTTTAAATATAAAATCAGAAAGTTTGTGGAATCAAGTTATTGATAAAAATTTATGTGTATCATGGGATAAACCTAATAATAATGGTGATAATGTGTGGCATTTTGCAATTGAAAATATAAAATTTGAAAGTTTTTGGAATAAAGTTATTATTAAAAAAGGTTTAACTGCATCATGGGATAAATATAATGATAAAAATGGAACTGTATGGCATTTTGCAGTTCAATATATAAAATCAAAAAGTTTTTGGGATCAAGTTATTAATAATGGTTTATATGTATCATGGGATATACAAAATAGTAATGGTGATAATGAAACTTTATGGCATTTTGCAGTTCAATATATAGATTCAGAAAGTTTTTGGGATAAAGTTATTAATAATGGTTTATATGTATCATGGGGTATACAAAATAGTAATGGTCAAAATGTATGGCATTTTGCAGTTCAATATATAGATTTAGAAAGTTTTTGGAACAAAGTTATTTATCTTAAACTAAAAATATTTGAATCATGGAATATACCTGATAATGAAGATGAAACTGTATGGCATATTGCAGTTAAATATATAAATTCAGAAAGTTTTTGGGATAAAGTTATTGATAGAGGTTTATGTAGTTCATGGGATAAACCTCTATCAATAAATGATGATACTGTATGGTTTTTTGCAGTTCAAAATATATATTCAGAAAGTTTTTGGAATAAAGTTATTGATAAGGGTTTATGTAGTTCATGGAAAAATATAACTATTAATAATGATAATAATATTTGGCATTTTGCAGTTCAATATATAAAATCAGAAAGTTTTTGGCTTCAAGTTATTAATAAAGGTTTATGTAGTTCATGGGATAATACTATATGGTATATTGCAGTTCAACATATAAAATCAGAAAGTTTTTGGCTTCAAGTTATTGATAAAAATTTATGTAGTTCATGGAAGGATACACTTACTAATAGTGATAGTGATAGTGATAGTGATAATGATAGTGATAGATATAATTATAATAAGCGTAATAATAAGCATAATAATAATAATATATGGTTTTATGCATTACAAAATATAAAATCAGAAACTTTTTGGGATAAAGTTCATAAAAAAGGTTTATATTAAATAATAGCGTTATAATAACAACTTAAAAAAATATTATAATATACATAATATTATGTATATTATAATTAGAGGACATATACGTAATTCATTTACAACTAATGATTTATATAATTTAATAAAATATTTATCTGAAAAATATACAATCAAAATATATATACATACATGGTCTATTAAACAAAATAATGTATCATGGAGACCAATAGAAAATGATTTTACAGAAATAAATATTGAATATATTCAATCATATTTTCAAGATTTATTTAAATTTGTAAAAAAAATAATAATTGAAGATGATACAAATATAAAATTATATGGAAATATTGATGGAAAAATATTATTAACTAAAACAAGTGTTTTAGGATGGAAAAGATATATTTATGGACAACATAAAATAATCAAGTATTTATATCATAAAAAACATAATAAAGATATATTTTTATTAAATATACGTTTTGATTTATTTACAAATTCATATATATTTCCATATGATGAAATAATAAATTTTATTAATAATAATTATATTAATAATAATAATTATAAAAAAAATATATTTTTAAGAGATGGTGAATACTGTGGAATTGATAATATAATTATAGGAAGTATTAAAACTAATTATGAATTAATATCATATATTCATTATCATTTAGATGATATATTACTTGATAATTTAAAACATCCTGAATTTATTATATCAAAAGTTAATAATATTATTTTTAATTAAATGTTAATAATATATTTTTATAAAAATTGATAATAATTTATTTTTAATAAATATTATAATAGTTATGGTTGGTAAAATATATATTGCTAGTATGGATATGCGTGGTAAATGGGCAGACCCTATTTTAGAAAATTCAATAAAAATTAATGTTACAAGTGCACAATCAAAAACTAGTCAAGATAGACTTAATTTTAGTCCAATGACTCCAATTGTTAATGGTTATAAAGGTTATTGGAATTTTGAAAGTTATTGGCAATCTGGAAAAGTATATGAAGATATACCAATTGAAACAACTAAAAAATGGTGGAAAGAACTAAAAGAACCTAAAAGAAGATATCCAAATTCAAAAGGTAAAAAAGTATTATATGCAATATTTGATAATAATAATGAAAAATTAGATTATGTACCTTCTAGAAAATTAGTATATGTTCCAGAATATTATGAATTAATTAAAAATAAAGAAAGATTAGCTTATTGGCAAAAACAATTAAAAGAAGGAAAAAATTTAATTGTATATGATTTTGATGGTCCTCGAACTACAAACGGTAATGTAACTTGTTTGGAAGTAACTAGAGAATTATTAATTGAAAAAATTAATAATACACAATTTCCATTTGGTCACGGTTATATTGTTGCAGGAACTATAGCTGGTTTTACACCAGATATGTATAGTAAATAATATTAAATAATATTACACCTTTTTTCATTTAAAACGTCCATTTTATATGAGAACCACTTATTAGTTATATTTAATACAATTTTCTTCATATATTTTTATTTTTTGTCCAGCTAAAAATCCTACTAACCAAAATTGTTGACATTTAATTCTCAGTTTTAGCTCATTATCAATATTTTCATTACTTGATAAATATTCTTTTGTTTTTTTTTATAATTCATTTCCCCTTTCTTCTAATGATTCTGTATTTAATCCATAATAATGATGATTACCAAGAATCCATAAATCTTGTTGGAATTTTTCAAAAAAACTATTTTCCATTATTATAATTTATTATTTATTATTTATTAATTTATCTTTAAATTGTTATTTTTTATGTTTGTTTGTGCGTTTTAAATAAGAAAAGATGTAAAAAAATTGTTATTATTATTATTTAAATCTTAAATAATAATAATTATGTCAAAAACATTAGAACGTAATTTAATTGAAGTAATTATTAACATGTTATCAGTTATTCCAGAAGATGATATTCTTAAAGAATCATTAATTAATGTTTTAAATGATTTAAAATATAAAGCACCTGAATTAAAATATGGATGGATAGAAGTTCAAGAATGTTTAATTATTCGTTTTGGTGAAATTAAAATAAAAGAACAACCAGAATGGATACAAAAATGTTTAGGTATTTGGACTGGTAATGAATAATCATTTATTTAAGTTATTTAAGTTATTTAATTTATTTAATTTATTCAAGTAATTTAAGCAATTCTAATAATTGTAATACTTGTGGATTATTATAATAATTAGCTATATCATAAATTTTATTATCATATGGACATGCTGGATTTTGTGTTATTAACCATTTTATTATGTTTATATTAGATTTTTCAACAGCTGATATAAAAACATCATAAGACCATGGACATGGTGGGTCTTGTTCTCTTAACCATTTTAACACTTCTAAATGATTATTTTCAACAGCAGCTACACATGTATTTGAAGACCATGGACATGGTGGATTTTGTTCTCGTAACCATTTTAACACTTCTAAATTACCAGATGAAGCAGCATATGTACATACATCTGTTGACCATGGACATGGAGGGTCTTGTTCTCTTAACCATTTTAATATTTCTAGTTGATTATTTTCAGCCGCAAATAAACACAATTGATGGTCCCATGGACAAGGTGGATTTAATGAGCGTAACCACTTTAATATATTTATATAACCTTTTTTTACAGCAACTAATGATAACTCGTATTCTGAAAGTTTTTCTAATGGCATATATACTTCAACTGAAGCTATATTTTTACTATTTTTTAATTTATTTTCAAATTCAAAAATTGAACTATTTTTAAATTCAATAATTAAATCATTATCATATATATCATTATCAAAATCTATGATATTATCCATATTATAATATAATTTTATTTTTATTTTTATATCAATTTTAATTTTAATTATACAAATATAATATATCATTTTTAAACATTTGTTCACGTTCTATAATTTCACGTTCATTTTCAGCATATACAAATGCAAATGCATTTTGTAAATCTTCAATAGTAATATGTGATTGATGATTTATTATATCATAACTATCTAAATATGTATCTTCTACACAATCACCATTATCTTCATTTATTCCACCAAATATTACATATTTTGCTGCTATATAAGCGCTTATTTTTTGATATTTATTTATAATACGAAGACTTGGAATACTTTTTTGTAAAGTATAAATTAATTGGTCTTCATCATATTTATATGGATTATTTTTAAGGTCATTATCTGATAAATCTAAAAATTTTCTTTTCATTAAAACATAATTAAAATCAACTTTTAAATTAATTTTATAAGTAATAAAAATTGATATAAATTAATAAAAATTGATATAAATATTAATTAAATATAATTAGTAAATATTATGGATTTATATGATAATAAATATATAACTACACAAGATAATGTTTTAACTACATTAGATAAATATGGAGTTGCAATTATTCCAAATGTATTAAATAATCAAGAGTGTGAAAACATGAAAAATGGTATGTGGAATTATTTAGAAACAATTACAAAAAATATGGATATACCTATTTCAAAAAATAATTCACAAACATGGAAAACATTTAAGGAATTATATCCAAAACATTCAATGTTACTTCAACATTGGTCTGTTGGTCATGCTCAATTTATATGGGATGTTAGAACTAATCCTAAAGTAATAGCTCCATTTGAAAAAATTTGGAATACACCAAAAGAAGATTTATTAGTAAGTTTTGATGGTGCATCATTTCATTTTCCTCCAGAAACAAGTGGTTTTGGATGGGAAAATCCTAAAAAATTTTGGTTACATTCAGACCAAAGTTTTTTAAGAAATAATTTTGAATGTGTTCAAGGTTGGATAAATGCATATGATACTAATAAAGGTGATGCAACATTAACTATTTTAGAAGGGTCTCATAAACAACATGAAAATTTTCAAAAAAGATTTAATAAAGACCCAAAAGATATCAAAGATGATTGGTATATGATAAATGAAGAGGAATTAGAATGGTATATTACAACTAAAGGTTGTGTTAAAAAAAGTATAGTATGTCCTGCAGGATCATTAGTATTATGGGATTCACGAACAATTCATAGTGGTAAACAACCAGAAAAAACAAGAACACAACCAAATTATAGATGTGTTGTATATGTATGTTATACACCAAGAAATAAATCAACTCCTAAATTATTACAAAAGAAAATAGAAGCATTTGATAATTTACGAACAACATCACATTGGCCTCATAAACCAAAATTATTCCCAAAAACTCCTCGTACATATGGAATGCCATTACCAAATGTAACACAAATACCTAAACCAAATATATCACCTCTTGGCTATCGATTAATTGGATTTGAAAAAATGAATGTTGATAAAGAAGCTGATATTATTTTATAAAGAAGCTGATATTATTTTATAAAAAATTGTAATTATTATTATTTAAGTCTTAAATAATAATAATCATGTCAAATAAAGAACATGAACTAGAACTATGTGATGAAGAATATGAATTAAGTGAAGAAGAAGAAGAATATGAATTAAGTGAAGAAGAAGAATATGAATTAACCGAAGAAGAACTAGAATTAGAAGAATTAGAAAGAATTAAAGCTGAAAAATTAAATCAAGCAATTATGGATATGATTAATAGAAGATTTGGAGGTAATATTGCTGGTAAAAATGCTATTAAATCAATTCCTAAAAAAACAAATTATGGTATTATTGAAAAAAATATTTTAGATGAAAATAATTTTAATCATACTAAAAATGATGTAAAAGTTCCTGCTTTTCGTAAACAAAGAGAATTTGGTGCAAGAAAACGTATTAAACCCTGACGTACTGGAACTAAAAGTCAACAACAAATTCCTCCTAAAGGATTTAAAAGTGGTGGAAGAAATGCACCAAATAAATAAATTTTAATAACACATAATAATATAAATAATTAATAATTATTTATTAATAACTTGATAATAAATAATTAATTTTATTAATTTGATTATTGGAATGACGTAATAACATTATAATATTTAAAATGTTGTTAACTGATATATAATATTAATTTAATAAAAAATAATTATTTACTAATTATAAAATAATTCCAGAAATCTCACCAGTATTTTCCATAAATGTTTTATGTTTTTCTAAATTATTATTAAAAATTTGTTTTAACAATTCATATTTATCAGATGATAATTTAATAGTTATAGTATGTTTATCATTATTAGTAGTTATTTGATAGTTAGCAATAATAATATTATCATATATATTTAATGAACATGAATTATCATCAATAAATAATAATTTAATATTTGATTCTTCTAATACTTCACGACACGCTGCTTCTTTTATTGCGTTATTAATATTATTAACAGCGTCATTAATTTCACTTTGTAAAAAACAACCTTTAATTGGATTACCTTTAACATTTCCATGAAAATAAGACCTTACTTTTAATTCTGTGTTTGTATTATTTGTATTATTTTTATTATTTGTATTATTTTTATTATTTATATCTTTTTTATTATTTATATCTTTTGTACTATTTGTATCATTTATATCACATATAATACGAACAAAAATAGTTTGTGAATCATAACAATAATTTTTTTCATTTTGTGGTGGTGAAGCATCCCATAAAATTGGAAAAATTTCTTTACATATAACATTATTATTTATTGCTTGTTCTAATGTTATATCATTTATTTTATTAATAGCTTGTTGTCTTTCACTTGTATTTTCATAATTATTAATAATTCTATTAGTTAATCCAACTTTAAATTTATTAAAATCAGCTTTAATTTCTAATTGTTTTTTACTCATAATTTATATTTATATTAATAAATATGATAGATTATTTTTAAATCAAATTTTTATAAAACAACTTAAACAAATATTAACTAATTAATTTATGACACACGTATTTTTAAATAAAAAGGACTTTTTTTTTGTAACTGATAAAACAAATGTTATTTTAAAAACATTAAAAGAAAAATATCAAGATATTCGTGCATATTGTGTAAAATTTGATCCTGGTAATATAAGAATTGGATTTAGTTCATGGGGAAAAAAAGAAAAATTAATATTACTATTAGGTTCAGAAAATGAAAAATCGTATTGGATTAATTGTGTTAAATTTAATACAAGTGTATTAAATTGTGGTATAATTGAATTTGATACAACCGAAAAACAATTAGAACATCTTTATATTGTAATTGATAATTTAATAGCTGATTCAAAAAATAATTCAATTAATGATTCAAAAAATGAATCAATTAATGATTCAAAAAATGAATCAAAAAATCAATTAAATGAAATTAATTAGTATTTGATAATAAAACTAATTCTAATCTATTTAATATTAATTTAAATATTTATATAAACTTTTATTATAATAATTGCTAATACAATTATAACAAAAGTTATGTTTACAATTTATTTGTAATTTTTTATAAATAAAAATATTTTGAATTATTTAATTCATCAATATGTACTCTAATTTGACTCATATTATAACTATCTCTTATTGTTACTGTATTATCATTTAATGTTTCAAAATCAATTGTAACTGAATATTTAATTCCTAATTCATCTGCTCTTGTATATCTTTTACCAATTGTGGTTGATGACATATCTAAAAATATTTTTAATGGTGTTAATTTAAGTGATTGATAAATATTTTTTAGTTTAGAAATTAAATCTGGATGATTTGATAATTGTGCTAACATTATATCATAAGGTCTACAATCTTTAGTTAAATGTAAACATGGTCTTAAACCATCATCTCTTAAAAATAAGTTATGACAAATAATTGAATAAAATACACGATCAATTCCAATACTTGGTTCAACAACATGAGGTCTTATTAAATCATAATGATTAAATTTAGTAACTTGATAATACTCTGATAGAATATCTGGTAAAGAATCAACAATTAATTCTGGTAATAAATTTAAAATTTTTACAGCTTCTTCTTTTGTATTCATTGAAAATATTTTTTTTTTATCTGGTAATAATTTATATTTAATAACTGGTGTATCTGATTTTTTAACTAAAAATGATTCATTTTTATCATGAACTGTTAAATCATAATTACCTCTGTCTGCAATACCTGTAATTTCTAACCATTTATCAAAAATATTTGCTTCTAAATCCCAACAATCATTTGCATAATGTGCCATTTCATCTTTTCTATGTTGACGAAATCGTAATTTCATAATATCAAGACCAACTTCTTCAGCAAAACAATATAATTTAAACATAAACTTTAATAATATATGATTTTTAACATATTGATTTAACTCTTGTAAAGTTATAAGTTTTTGTTCTTGCATTTCTGAACTAAGAATAAAACATTTTTTATTAATATAATTTTCAGGAATACAAAAAATAAATTCATCATGTGGATTATAAAAATATTCAACTTCTGCTTGACTAAATTCTCTTAATCTTACAAATGGTTTATCACATATTTCATTTCTATATGATTTTCCAACTTGTGCAATACCAAAAGGTAATTTTTGACTATTCATTTCATAAAAATGTTTAAATTCAACAAAAATTGATTGTGCTATTTCTGGTCTTAAATATAAATTATCCATTTTAAACATTAATGATTGTGGTTTTATCTCAATATATTCTTTTTCTTTATTATATAAATTATTTTTTTCAATAAATTCTTTAATAAAATTTTCATCCTCAATATAAGTTACTTGTAATTTTAATTGTTCAATTATATCTTCTATAAAATGATCTGCTCTTTTTATTGTATTAATTTTACCTGTTAATTTATCATAAAAAACAATACCTAAATCATTAAATTTTTTAATATGTCCACTTCTAGTTAATATTTGTTCATTTAAAATTGTTGGACATTCAATTTCATAAATTGAATTAAAAACAAAATTTTTTCGCCAAACATTAATTATATTATTTTTAATTGCTACACCTATTGGACCATAATTTTGAAATCCACTTTGGTTGTTATCATGTATATTTGTTGAAAAAATAATTTTATTACTATTTAAATAATTTTTAATATAATCAGTTGAAAGATTTATTTTATCCATAAATGAAATAACTAATTATTATTTAAATAATTTTTCAATTTTTTTATTAATAAAAAAATTTAATTAGTATTTGATAATAAAACTAATTCTAATCTATTTAAACTAGTAATATTTTGTCTACAATAAGGACAAAAACAATTATTAATATTATTATATTCAATCAAAGATTTATTATAATAATTAGTAATACAATCTTTACAAAAATTATGTCCACAATTTGTTTGCAATTCAACAGATTTATCTTCATCATAACAAATTGGACATAATATTTCTTCATGAGTCAAGTAAGATAATTTAACAAATCTATTGTTTACAGGTAAAAATTTATGAATATTATAACTTGTTATTTTATTATTTTCAATTTCTAATTCATATTTGTCAGGAAATAAACTATGTAACCATTTTGCTATTTTTATTTTTCGAAAAAAACAAACATATCTAAATGTCAAGTCATTATTAACAAATATATTTATATCTGGTTTTATAGAAAGTAACCATTGTGCAACATCTAATTGTCCATTATAACACGCAATTCTAAAAATATATTCATTATTATCTGATATATTTTTTATTATATCTTGATTAACATCAATTAACCATTGTGCTATATGTAAATTTCCTTGTTCACATACAGATTTAAAAATATCAACTGATATATTTATTTCTGGTTTAATTGTAATTAACCATTGTGCAATATATAAATGTCCATTTATACAAGCATATTTAAATGCATATTCATTACAAGCTGATATATTTATATTATTATTTTGACTAAATAATAATTGTGCAATATTTAAATGTCCATTTACACATGCTAATCTAAAAGGATGTTCGTTATCAACTGATATATCTATATCTGGTTTAATAGAAAGTAACCATTGTACTATTTCTAAATGTCCGAATTCACAAGCCCATCTAAAAACATGTTCATTTTCAGATGATATAAATTTATATATATCTGGTTTAATAGTTAATAACCATTCTGCTATTTCAAAGTATTTTTTACTATATGCTCCTCTAAAAGCAAAGTCATTATTAGCTGATATATTTATATCTGGTTTAATTGATAACAACCATTGTGCAACATTTAAGTAACCAAAATAACATGCATATCTAAATGCCTCTTCATTTTTTGCTGATATATTTATATTTTTTTTTAGACTAAATAATAATTGTGCTATTTCTAAATGACCATGAGAACAACTCCATCTAAAAGCCTCATCATTATTAGCTGATATATTTATATTTCGCTTTTTATCTAATAATTCTTTAACTAAATCTAAATTACCATTTTTACAATGGTTAATAAATAATTTATCAGTTGACATTTTTAAATTATTCAAGTTATTCAAGTTATTCAAGTTATTCAAGTTATTAATGTGATTTATGTGATTTATAATAATATACAATTATTATAAATAAATAAAATAATTTTCAATTTTTAATTACTATTAACTAATAATTTTATTATTTTCAATAACTAATTCATATTTATCAGTTAATAAACTTTGTAACCACTGTGCTACATCTAAATGACCATTTTTACAAGCATTTCTAAAAGCATAATTATCATAAAATGATATATTAATATTTGGTTTAATAGAAAGTAACCATTTTGCTACATCTAAATGTCCATTTCTACAAGCGTTATTAAAAGCATCTTCATTATCAGCTGATATATTTATACTTGGTTTAATGGAAAGTAACCATTGAGCTACATTAATATGACCATTAATGCAAGCCCATCTAAAAGAATGTTCATTATAAACTGATATATCTATATTAGATTTAATTGAAAGTAACCATTGAGCTATATCTAAATGTCCATTAGAACAAGCACTAATAAATGGAAATTCATTTTCATCTGATATATTTATATCAGGTTTAATTGTTAATAACCATTGTGCAATATCTATATGACCATAACAACAAGCCCATCTAAAAGGTTTATTATTATATGTTGATATATTTATTGATGGGTCTACTAATAACATTTCTTTTGCTAATTCTAAATTACCATTTTTACAATGGTTAATAAATTGTTCTTCTGATAATGTTAACATTTATATTTATATTAATTATATAATATTGTATTGTTTATATAAGTTATTAAATTAATTTGTTTTAGTTAATTGATAACTAAATAATGGATTTTCTACATTTATATTTTCACCAAATACACGTTTTAACATATTATCATGAATAAATTCAATACGACCATTAGTACAAATAGCAGACAAAGAACATTTATTATTATACTTTGCATAAACATAACCTAAATGTTCATTTGTTTCAATATTAGTAAATGTTTTATTTGCTAATACTTGCCATTCAGCATTTACAATTTCATTAAATGACATAACTTCAGAAATCATAATATAAATTATTAATGTATTTTACAATATAATCTTCAATTTTTATAAATTCATAATTTATATTATGTACAATACATCTTTTTATTTAAATTATAAATATTATTTGTATCATCAAACTTTTTTGTTGAACGAATAAATGGTATAAATAGTATAAATTTTGTTAATATTTTAATTCTTTTTTCTTCATTCCCAATATCTTTTAATTTATATAAAAAATAAAATATTTTGTCTAATTTATATATAATTGATGAAAAAACTTCTAAATAAATTAGTTAATATAACTATTACTGAATATAAAAATGAACATGATTATTTATCTAATATTTATAGTTTAGATGAGTATATTAAGAATGAATTAGAAACAATATCATATATTAGTGAAATTAAAAAAATCTCTAAAAATATTGATAAACTATTTGAATTTAATAATTCTATTTCAACACAAGTTATTAAACCATTTGCTGATAATAAATATCTAAAAATAATGCCATTAGCATTTTGTAATAAGTATCATTATGAAGTTTCTTGGAGTATTTTTAATAAAAATGTTATTAAACAATTATGTGATTATATATTAAATCAAACAGTTTTATCCATCGGTTCTGGACAAGCATTTAATGAATATTTATTACAATTATCAGGTGTTAATATTATCGCAACAGATAATTATCAATCATATGGTAAAAATAAAGTTTATTATACAAAAGTTTTACAACTAGATGCAACAGAATCAATAAAACAGTTTAAAACTGATATTTTATATTTATCATGGCCAATAAAAGATGTTTCAATGGCATATAATTCACTTAAATTATTTAAAGGTTCAAAACTTATATACATAGGTGATATGCGTTTAACTGCAAATAATGAATTTTATAAATTACTAAATAAAAAATGGAAATTAGTAAAAAATATTAAGCTTCCTCAATGGAATAATATACAAGATGTTATACATATTTATGAAAAAATATAATTAACTTTCACAATATTTGTACAGATAGTAATTATAATATTATAGAAAAAAAAGATAATTCAAAGCCTATTTTATTAGTTTTTTGATAATTGTATAAATATTAAAGATAAATCTTTTTATATAAAAATTGAAGATTATATTATAAAATAGATAAATATATATAATTATGGTAAAAAAAGAAAATACTTTTGAAATTTATAATAATTGTGTTAATAATAATTTTTTTCATATTTGGCAAAATCTTGTTAAAACTTTTAATTTTATTAAAATAAAAAAAAATGATGAAGAAAATGATATTTTTGATATAAATATAAATACAAATATAGATACGAATAACTATTTTTATGATAGATATTACGATGATTTAATTAATACAAGAAAATATGGTAAATATCTTGATAATAAATCTAAAATTATATATAATACTGATGATTGTATAATAATAATAAAAAATATTACTAATATATTTAATAATATTTATGCTGTTAAAGATGAATATTATCAAAATAGATTTTTTATTGGTTTCGAAATTGATTCAACATATCTTAATTCATATATTAATGGTATAATTATATATTTTGATGAAAATGATAAATTATATTGTGTTAATAACTTACATAGAAATCTTTTTAATTTTGACCTTAGAAATGGAAACTATAATACATATCTATATAGACAATCATTAATATTTACACAATCACATCGTGACACACGAAAATTAATATTAGGAATAAATTTATTAGATATTAATGATTTTATATTAAATAGTTTTAATGAGTATACTGATTTTAATATGACAAGATATTTAAGTAATAATATACAATTAAATAATATAAATTTAAATAGATTTATAATTATTAATGGAAATTATGATGAAGATACTTGTACTATTTTTGATATGGGTTCATTAAAAAAAAATAAAACAAATAATTCAAATTTAAATAACTATTTTATTAATAAAAATGAAACTACTATTTTAAGTTTAAATAGTTATACTGTTAATAAAAAAGATATTAAAAATTTTATTAATGGTTTTACTGAAGAATTAGAATATTATGGTCATGGTTATCCAGAAAAATGTATATTATGTAATAACAATACATGTGAAGCATCATGGACATATAAAAATATTTTTATGAACTTAGGAAAATCATATTGTAATATATGTAAAATTAGATATAGTAAAACAGATAATATTTGGAAGTGTTGTAAAGTAAATGAAAATCATGAAGATTTTTGTAATCAACAAATAAATAAAACACAATGTTTATGTAATCATTCTAATAAAATGGATATTAAAGTTTTAGGAAAATCAACCAAAACATCACCTTTATCAATAACATTTTCTTAAATATTATTTTATGATTAAAAAATAATTATTTTATTATAATAATAACTTTATAAAGGCTATAAAATACAAAGTTAAAAATTCCAGAGAAATTATTTTTTTTGTCCCCCCGCCCCCCGTTTTTTTATTTTTTATATAATCATGTATAAAGGTAGATATATTATTATTATTTTAATAAAAAACATTTAAGAATATAATATCTATTATAATATATATATGGACGATATGGGAGATGAACATAAATGTAATATATGTAATAAAATATATTCAAGTTATAAAACCTTATGGAAACACAACAAAAATAAACATAAAACCAATATAATCATAGATAATCATAATATAATCATGGATAATCATAAAGAAGATAATAAAAAATATTTATGTAAATATTGTAATAGTGAATTTTCACAATTTCAAAATAGATGGAGACATGAGAAAAAATGTCAAATAATATTTAATGAAAAAGAAAAACAAAATAATGAAATAAAACTAGCTGAAATAAATAAAGAAATTAAACTTGCAGAAATTAATGAAAAAATAAAATTAGCAGAAATTAATTCAAATAAAGAAATAGAATTAAAAAAATTAGAAATTAAAAAAGAAAATACAATAATAAAACAAAAAGCCAATAGTAATCCAACAATAAAAAATATAAATAAATTACTTCGTGCTCAACAAAACAAAATTAAGATGACTAATTCTAATTTAACATCAAATTCTAATAATACAAATAATATACAAAACAATAATACAATACATAATCATTTTAAAATTGAAGGTTTTGGTAAAGAAAATATATTAGATGTTATAACTGACAAAGAAAAAAAGTTAATATTAAATCATGGTTATGAATCAATTGAAAAACTAATTGAAATTGCACATATTGGAAAGTATGATCAATTTAAAAACATCATAGTAACAAATAAACGAGAAAACGATATTTATATGTATGATGATAAAGTTGGAACATATACTAATAACGATAAACAGTTAATATTAAATAAATTAATATTAAATAGACTTGAAGATGTAGAAGAAATATATAATGAATTTGATGAAAATAACAAACTAAGTGAAAGCAACAGAAAAATATTATCAAAATTCTTTTTTAAGTTTTTAGATGATGATAAAGAATATATTGATGATGGTTCAAACAAAAAAGTATTCAAAAATTTTACTGAATTTAAAATGAATAGAGTTAATAATCTTTTATTTAACAACCAAGATAAAATAATTAATGATATTACTTTAGCAATTGAAAATAGTAATAATACAAATAATACAAATAATACAAATAATACAAATAATACAAAAGAAGAAAAAAATTAATTTTGATAAATTACACAATTTATTTAATTTTTTTAATTATATTTGTTGTTGATAAAATTGTTCAATAGTTGATAACAAATTAACATTACCAAAAAATGCAATACGTCTTTTAGATTTAATATAGTTTATTGCATCAATTGGTTTCATATTATGATATTTAATTAAATAACAAGCAACTAGTGCACATGAACGTTGCATTCCTGCGCTACAATGTACTAAAACATCATTATTATTTAATAATGTATTATGAATAATATCAATAACTGATAGTTCATTAATTAACATTAACATTTTTTCTGATTCATAAGGATCATCATTAATAGGTATTCTTATAAAATTTATATTATTTTGGTTAGATATTTTTTCATTTTTTGTACAATTTACAATTAATGAAAAATCATTTTTTGTTTCAAATGAATTAAGACCTCCAACATATAAATGATTTATTATTTCATCACACATATTATTATATTATTATATTATTATATAATTGTATTTATAAATAACTTTTTAATTCAAAAAATTGATAAATAATTATATTAATTAATATAATTATTTATTTTATGTCAAATTTTGAAAAAATTAATAAAATTAAATTAGAAATTGAAGAACATAAAAAAAAAATAATTGAATTAGAAAAACAACTTGAAGAATATGGAAACTTAACACTACAAGAATTTAATCCTCATAAATTATATAATTATGAAAAAATATTTTTAGTTGAAAAAATTTGTAAACCATATTTTAATTTTGAAATAGATGATTTTTTTGGTGATAGATGTGGTGAACCACTACCTAAAATTGAAGACTTGAAATTTTTATATTTTAAAAAAAAATTAGCTTTATCTCAAAGTGAAGAACAAATTATGATAGATAAAATATCAGAACTAAATATTGGTTCAGTTAATCGTATTCAAATTCAATCTTTAGGAGTTTATATTTGTATTAAAGTATAACATTTAATTTATTATTTTATTATATATAATATAATATATTATAATGATAATTAAAACATGTGAAAATAGTTCAAATATAAATAGTTATGAAATGAAATATTGTTATATGTATATGTTAAAATCAAAATATGATTTTAAAATAAAAAATGAAAATATAAAAATAATAAGTTATTTTAGTTATAATAAAAATTATTATTTAATATTATGGACAGAAATTAATAATATTAATTTAGAATTTATTTTTTATAAAGAACCAATATATATAACAAATTTTTTACTAAAAACTGAAGATACATATGTTTTTGCAAAAAATAAAAAATTTACAAATATAAATCAAATAATAAAACAACAATATTTAGATTTATCATATAAAATATATAATGTTAAACAAATAATGTCATCTGTTTGGTTAAATGTATTAACATCTAATAAAATATTATATCATCAATATTTTATTGATTTAGGTTTTATTAAAAATACAAAAATTAGTTTATTATCATTAACAGAAATAAATAAATATTCAAATGAATATATTATAAAAGCACCATATAGTTCTGCTAGTTTTTGTATAAAAACAAATAAACCAATAAGAAAAGAATGTTTTATTAATGAAGGTGTTATAGTTTCAAAAATAAATTATTCATTAAAATATATTGAAGTTAAAATACATACATTTCAAGGGAAAATTTTATATGCAAATATAAAAAATAATAATTTTATTGAAGATATTACATTAAGTTTGAATAAATCATTAGAATATATTATTAATCCAGAATATAAAAAATCAACTTTAGAATATATAAATAAAACAACTATTATACTACAAAAATACAAAGAAGAAATAAATAATATATGTTTAAAAATATATAATTTAATGAATGAGTTTTTGTTAATAATGAAACATAAATTAAATTATGAATTAAAAACATATATTATACCTTTAAAACTTCAAAAGCATATATTTTATTCTTTTTTTAATAATTTAAAAATTAATAAAATAAAAGAACTAATAAAAAAAGAATTAAAAGATGAAAACAAAATAAAATTATATAATGAATATATTAATTTTATTAAATTAAAACCGCAAGATATTAAAGAAATGTTTAAATTAAAAATAAATTCTGATGATTATTTAGATTATTATATGAGAATTGATTTAATGTTTCCTGATAATAAAGATTATAAAGAATTAGGATTATTAGAAATAGAACCATTTGCATGTGGTAAAGGTGAATCTATGTCATTTTTATTAAATGAATTAAATTCATCATATAAACCGGATAGTAATCAAAGTTCTGTATTTATAAGATGTATGTATGAAACAATTAAAAATAATCTTAATATAAAATGGGAAAAAATATGAAAAAAATAATCTTAAATGCTTAAAATTTAATACTAATATGCTATTCACTAAACAAATTATTAGACCATTGTCTTATCCAGTAACTAATTATGTAAATAAAACATTTAATCGTAAAATATCAAATTCATATTATAGAAGTGAAGATTATAATATGTTTTCAACAACATTTAAAGTAGTTACATCTATTATATTATCAACAATACATTTATCAAATTTAATTAATAATAATCATAAAATTACATTAGATAGAATTAATAAAATTGAAAAAACACTTGAAAAAAATAATAATTAAACAAATTTACTTTAATAAAATTGAATAATATAATATTAAAATTAAATATCATATTATTTATTGATGATTATAATTTAGTTAATAAAATATATAATTCATGTGACCTCGATTATAATATTAAATAATTGTTTCAATTTTTTACTTATGTTTTTTATATAAAAATTGAAATAATTATATATTTATATATAATGTTATATTTTTATGACAGATGATTTAGAATATAATTTAAAAATGAAAGGATATGTAGTTTTAAAGAGTTTTGAAAAACAATTTGTAGAAAGTTTTTATATTGATGATTTAAGTTGTGAAGAATTAAATAAAATAGATATATGGTTACGTAAATATAAACATGATAATGATTTTAATTTTAGTTATAACATTGGTGATGAAATTGTTGAATTTATTAATAATAATATATATAAAATTGAAAATCAAGAAGAATTAGATTTATGTAATAAAAAACTTGAAGAATATAGACAAAATGTACAAGCTCAATTATGTATAAGATTAAAAAATTATTTAAATACTTTAAATAATGATAATATTAACAATAATAATAATTATATTCCTGATGTTAAAATTATTGAAAAAATATTAAAAAATTATGATGATTTTAAATCATTTTTTAATTATTTAAATGTTAATATACCTGATAAAAAACTAATTCAAACAACAAAATTAAAATTAAAACAATTAAGTAATAAAGCAGGATTAAGTATTAAAGAAGATATTGAAGAAATTTGTTGTAGTAAAAATGTTTATAAACCATTTGTATTTTTTATGCCTCGTGTTAAAAAAATATTTTATACTAATTCATATAGTAATGCATGTGAACATGTAGATCTTGAAACATGTATTGAATTAAATAATGGTAGAACTACTATGAGTATCGGTGCTGAATATAATGGTTGGAGAGATGGTGATGGGTCTGTAGTTGTATATATTAATTCAACTGGATATAAAAGTTGTAGTGATGGTTATATTGATGCTATTAAAGAAATTATGAATGAATATGGTTTTAAACATTTAACAAAAAATATGGTATATGTTATATATTTTAATAGATTAATATTAAAAATGGTATCAAATACTTGGGATATTAATGCATCAAGATACTATATTACTTATGATGGTTTATTATATGATTTTGATATTAATGAATCATTATCTGATAAAAATTCAGATAATTTTTTAATTAATGATGATGAAAATTATGATGAATATTATCATGATATTCAACCAAATAATAATGAATTGGATGATGATGATGATAATGATGATAATGATGATGATAATGATGATAATGATGATGATAATGATGATAATGATGATGATGATAACGATGATGATGATAACGATGATAATGATGATGATGATAACGATGATAATGATGATGATAATGATGATGATGAAGACGATGATGATCAATATTAATTATAAAATTTTTATTTAAAAATTACTTATATAAATAAATTAATTTACTTATATAAATAAAAAAATTGAAGACAATACATATAAACAATAATGTATTAATAATTATGAATTTTGATTACGTTATTTATCATACAAAATGTTACGATGGTGTTTGTGGATTATGGGTTGCACATAATTATAATAATAAATGTGAAAAAGTACCAATGAGAGCAGGAGTTGACCCAGAAATATTAGATTGTCAAGATAAAAATTTATTATTTATTGATGTTTGTCCTAGTTTAAATTTTATATTAGTTCAATCCAAATTAGCAAATAGTATTAAAATTTTAGACCATCATAAATCAGCAATAACAATGTATGAAAAAAATAAAGAATTTTTTGAAACTCTTGAAAATGTTGATTTTGTATTAAATGATAATAAATCAGGATGTCAAATTGCATGGGATTATTTGTTTCCATTAGAAGAAAGACCATGGTTTATTAATTATATTGGTGATATGGATTTATGGAAATTCAGTTTAGATAACTCAAAAGAAATAAATGCAAGTTTAGATTATAATAACTTTATTGATGAAGATAATTTAGAAAAAATGAATGAATTAAAAAATTATAATTTAGAACAAATTTATAATTTAGTTCAACATGGTAGTTTTATTAATGAATTTATTGATAAGCTAGTAACTAATGAAGCAGCATATTGTAATTTTGGTGAAATGATAATTAATGATAAAACATATGTAGTAGCTGTTGGTACAATTACTAAATATGTATCTTTATTTGGTAATAAATTAGCTAATAAAATATTTAATGATAAAAAAGTAGATTTTGGTTTTGTATGGTATTATAATCCTAAATTTAATGAATGGCATTGTAGTTTAAGAGGTCATGATGATAGTCCTGATTTATCATTAATTGCAGGACATTTTGGTGGTGGTGGTCATATGAAAGCATCTGGATTTAAATTAACTGATAAATCTATTTGTGATATTATTAAATTTTTTTAATTTATTTAAGTTATTTAAGCTATTTAATTTATACTAATTTTTTATAACATTCAAATGTTGCTAACACATCATTAATTGCATTATGTGCACCATAAACTGGTTCATTAAAAAGTTCTTGATGTAATTCTTCTAATGATTTTTTTGACATTTGATATGTATCTTTAATTGGAATATTTGAAAAAATGTTATTATTAACTTTATTATCAGTTATAATTGTTATTTCATATTTTCTTAAATTATTAACAATTACTCTTAAATCATAACCAACATTATGTCCAACAATATAATCAACATTTTCTAAATCCTTAATAAATGTATTAATAACTTTATTGAATTCTTTACCTTTTGTTCTTAATTTATTTATAGTAATATTATGAATAGATACTGTTTCTGATGAGGGAATTCTATCTATAATATATTTATTTACTTTTTTTACTATATTCATATCATTATCGACAACAATATATGATAATTGAATGATATCACCGTTTAAATCTGCTGTTTCAGTATCTAATACCATAAAATTATTTAAATTATTTGAATTATTTTGTTTATTAAATTGTAGTTCATGTTTTTCATATTGATTATTATAACTTGAATTATTATTTAAAATACTATAATCAATAGATGGACTATTTCTAATACTTTGTTGGTCATTATTAATTTTTGTTTCTAAAAATTTAATAAAAAAATCTTTTTTCTCAGGTTCATTGTAATCATCAGGAATATTAAAAGTATATTCTCGACCATTCATAATATTTATTATTTGAACTTTATTAATTTTTTGTTTAACATCTTCATCTAATAATGTATAATATAGTAATAGTTGTAATAACCATTCTAATTTAAAATCACTTTCTGAACATTTAAAATCAACAATAGTATCATTAGAAATTAAATCAATTTCACCAAAAATATAACATTTTTCATTTCTATAATTTTTAAATTCATGACAAACATTGACTTTACATTTAACATTAATTTTATTTGAAAAATAATTAACATAATAATCCATTCGATTTTTTATATTATCTGATTCATCTTTTGCATCGCACATTAATACATTTTTCTCAATAAGATTAAAAATGTCACGATATACTAGTCTTCTTCTTTCTGATTTAAAATTTCTACATAATGAAATCCAATAAATATCATAATTAGTATAAGAAGCTGATTTAATATTTTTATAAGATTTTTTAATTTGATTAATAACATTATCTGGATATTTAAATGGTTTAGTAAGGTCTAATAATTTACGCTGTAAACGCTTTGAATTTGGTAGTTCAATAATTTCTTCTGTATCAACATCAATAAATTCAGTATTTAAATTATTTATAATACCTCTTGTAATATATCTATCACAAAATTCACCTACATCTGGTTCAAATGCATTTTTTTTAATTGTTTCAGTAAATAATAATGAATTTTCATATGTAATTTCAATTTCTGGATGTACATTTGGTAATGTATTAAATTGATTATTTCTTAAACTATCTAAATCGTATTCATTTAACATTCCGATTAATTCATTAACACCATATATTTTTTTTGTATAATTATCAACATCTGAACCACCTAAAAAATCATTTAATATTTGTTTAGTATTATTTTTAATATCAATATATTCTTGACACTCTTTAATAAAGATAGATAATGGTAATTCTGTTAAATTAGCAACAAATTCTAAATGTGTTTTTGCACGGGTTGTTCCAACATAAAATAATCTTCTTTCTTCTTCAATATTTTTAATATTATTATTTAAATGTTCTGGAAAATGTTGATGACTTAAACCAATAATAAACACAATTGACCATTCTAAACCTTTAGATTTATGAATTGATGTTACAACAACTTTATTTGGTTCAATTAGTTTTTTAGTATCCTCTGCATTTTTATCAGTAATTAAAGCAATATGTGAAATATCATTTTTTGTTAATTCAGTTTCCATCATTTTTAATGGATATGTATTTCTTGATAAAATACAAATATCATCATATTTATATCCTTTATTAATATAATATTTAATTTTATCAATAATATATTTATATGTATCATCTTCATTTTCATTTATAACTAGTTGTGGTCTCTCTTGAATCACATTGTTTTTATTAACAGGTCTCATTGTTTTATCAACTTTATGTTGATTATGAGAAATAGATTTATTAGCTAAATTAATAATATTTTTAGAACATCTATAATTAATTTCTAAAAAATATGTTTTAGTATTTGGAATAATTCTATCATAATTAATCATATAATAATTATTAGTTCCTCTAAATTGATAAATATTTTGACAATCATCACCAATAACAGATAAATAACAACCATTATCAACAAATATTTTTAGTAAATTAAATTGGGTATCATTAACATCTTGAAATTCATCAAAAAATATATATTTATAATTACTACTAATTTCTTTACCATATTCTTTCATAATTTTATATCCTAAATTACAATATTCAGTTAATGAACATAAATTATTATTAGTTTTATATTTATTATAAATTTTACAACAGAATGCATCAATTGTATAAATTTGAATATATATATTAAAACCAAAAACTGATTTTACTCTATTTCTAATATTTTGTGCTGAATCTCTATTAAATGTTAAAATTAATACTCTATCCGGTGTAATATAATTATCTAATAAATATTTAATTCTATATAAAATAGTTGTTGTCTTTCCTGAACCAGCTCCTGCAATAATACGTTGATTTTCATTAATATTTGATTCAACAATAGCTTTTTGATTTTCGTCTAATTCAATCTCATTTTCTTTTGTTAAATAATTTTTTAATCCAGTAACTAATTCAGATAATTCATTCTTTTTTAACTTTGATAATGATGTCTCAAAATCAATATAATTAGAGATAATTTTAATATTATCATACATTTTATCTCTTGATTCTACATTTAAATTCAATGTACTGATTAAGTTTGATAAACTCATAATATATATTATGATTACTTTTTTAAATGTAAATATTAAAATTAAAAATTTATAATATATAAAGAAATTGTTAATTTATAATTACACTTTTTTAGTTAATTTGCTTAATTTAACTTAAAGATTAAATAATAATATAAATTATCATGGTTAATCTACTTGTTACATTTAAAAATTTATCACGACCAATTCGTTGGTCAACAATTGCTTATATTTCTTGTTTATTTTGTTATAATGTTAGTGGAGCATATGTTGATGCAAAACATTATTTGAATAAATATCGTTCTGGAGAAATAAGTATGTTAAAAAATAATGGTGAAAATGAAATTAAATCAGAATGGGATGCAGTAAAATTTGGAGCACAAAATAATACTTTTAAGCGTTTATGGGATTCTTTTATATGGCCAATATCAATTGCAGAAAATATAATACCAACTATTGTTTTGGCATTAAATCCTTCTCCAGTTAAAGGTGATGAAACAGATAAAAAAAAATAATAGAATTTGATGGATTAAATATACCATTTCAAAATTTTAAGCTACAAATTTTTACTGAAAGTATAAATTATATTGAATATAATGATGATAATTATACTTTTAATAATATTAATAAAGGTACAGTTGATAATTTTTTTGTTTATTAAATATGATTTATTTTTGTAAAATTTCATTTAGTTCTTCTTGTTAAATAAAAATTCATAGAATTTTTATTTGAGAATTAATTAAGAAAACAAAGTTTTCTTAATTTCTTGTGTTGATTTTAACCATTCAGTTGTTTTTATTTCTTTATCTTTATAGTAAATATAATTTTGACATGAACCTATTGATTTAGATTCATTTTTTCTCCAAAATAAATTAGGATCAGACCATGTTACAACAAATACTGATTTTTTATAAAGTTCTGAATAATAAATTTCTTGTGGAATAATACCAAAAGGTTCAAGTGATTTTTTTATTGCTTCAAAATTTTTTTTTTGATTTTTGAAATCAAAATTATCATTTAATATACCTTGATAACTATTATCAGTGCTTTTCATTATTGGGTTTTTTAATGATTTATACTCATTTTTAATCCATTCTTGATTTGTAAACATAATACAATGTTATTATTCTTTAAGTGTATTATATTCAATTATTTTTCTTACAATTTTCGCTCTTTTATTTATTAATCAATAGATAAATCAGACACTAAATACTTTAAATTATAATTCTTTATATACAGAAATTATTTATTTAAATAAAGAAATTATTTTTATATATGTATTAATAATACAATGAGTAGTATTTCATCAAGTGGTGGTAATGTTGTTCATATTAGACAAAGTGGTTCAAATATTCAATACAGTTTAAATCAAACAAACTGGACTAATATATCATGGCCATGTACAATAACTAATACAAATACAAATAGTGGTTTTTTAAAAATTGTTTTTGATACTGATATAACTTTAAACAGTACAAATAGTTATTTTATTTGTAATAGTAATAAAATACAATTTGGTTCAGAATCATTAAAAAACGATGGTTCAAAACCAATTATAACTATAGATACAGTTAATAATTATCTTGGATTAATAAAAAATTATAATGATGATTCTGAAATAAGTTACAGTTATATTTATGTATTTAATTTATTTGTAAATTCAATAAATTCAACATTAGAAAATAATTGTGGATGGATTGGTCAAAATAGCTATTGTTATGGTGCAACTAATAATTATGTTATTAATTGTAGTTCTAATGGTGTTATTAGTGGAAATGAATGCGGTGGTATACTTGGTGGTGGATCAGGTTGTGCAAATGATACGAATCAATCAAATTTAAAAGTAATTGGTTGTTCAAGCACTGGAAATATATCAGGAAACAATAGTGGAGGAATTTTAGGTGGATTTTGTGGTGCAAATCGAGGATCAAATCTTAGTTGTATATCTTGTTGGAGTACTGGAGTGATTTCAGGTAATGGGTCTGGTGGAATTATTGGACATCAATGTGGATGGATTAGTGGTGCAAGTGGTTTAACTGCTGTAGTAAGAGTACTTAATTGTTATAGTACAGGTGTAATTAGTGGAAATAATGCTGGAGGAATTGCTGGTCATTTATTAGGTACATCACCTGCTGATGGACTTCAATCAGATTCACAAATAACAAATTGTTATTCTAAAGGAAATATTACTGGTAATAATTCAGGTGGTATAGTTGGAGGAGTTGATGATATTAATATATTTAATTGTATTGCAACTATTAGTAATTGTTACTCAACTGGAACTATTAATGGTTCTGGTAATTCAGGTGGTATTTATGGTGTTAAAGATATTAATGGTACTAGTGACACAACTATTGTTAATTGTTATACTGTTGGAACAACAACTGGTAATAAAGGATATATAGTTGGTAATGACCAAAACATTCCAACAAATTGTTATTCTGAATCTAAAAATAGTGGTTCTGGTTGGTCTGATACAAATGCTAACACCGTTTTACAACAATATCCTAACCCAGTAATTGGAACAGTATGGATATCATCTAATATAAATCAACCTTATGAATTATTTATGGGTTATAATCAATATACAATTAATAATATAACTTTATCACCTTCACCTGCATTAGTTACAAATTATTCAAATACTATTAATATTAATAATTCAACTAATAATGCAATTGTTAATGGTAAATCATATACAATATTATATAAAATTAAAAATAGTATTCAAGCTGATCTATTAAATAATGTAACTATTAATTCAACTACTGGACAAATTTCAGCAACAAATGAATCTGAACCTGGTATTTATACAATTTATATACGTAATAATGAAAGTAATGGTTATAGTATTAATCAAATGACATTAACTATACAAAATAATTTTCCAATTCCTTGTTTAACTGAAGATACAAAAGTATTAACACCAAATGGATATATGGATATTAATAAATTAAATATTGGCGATTATGTTACAACAAGTGATAATAGAAATGTACAAATAAAATATATATTTTATTCAATTGTAGAAGGTAATAAAAGAACATATCCATGTATTATTCATAAAAATAGTATTAATAAAAATTATCCATCAGAAACATTTACAATATCAAGAAATCATATGATAAAATATAATAATATATGGATACATCCTGGTACTTATTTTCCATTAGATAAATCACAAGATTTAATAAAATATTATCATATTAAATTAGAAAATTATTTAACAGACCATCTTGTAATTAATAATGGTGTTATTGTTGAATCATTAGGTAATATTAAATCATCAATAATTAAAGAATATTCTTCTGAATATGTTATGAGATATAATTATATAAAAAATAAATCAATAAATATATCAAAATTAATTAATAAAAAAATAAAATAAATATTTTATATTAAATTACATAATAATTAATGGAACTAGTTCAATTGTTAGTTCTTGTTTTTTAGTGTTAAAACTAAAATCAGAATTTATTTTAACTTTTTTATAAAATGTTAATTCTTCACCAAATTCAATAACAGTAGAACATTGACATGATGCATGATTAAATGATGATGTAAATGCAGAAATACACATAGTACCATTAATATATTTATTATTAATATCTAATTTAGAAAATTCCAAACTAAAGTTTGGACTATCATGTAATTTAACGCTGGGATTAAAAAATGTGTTATCATAATCAGCAGGTTCATAACATGACTCATCACATAACATACAATTTCGTTCACATCTTTCTCCTGATTCCAATGCTTTTACAGAACATTTTAAGTTTAATGGTTCAATATTTAATAAAGATTCAGTTACAAAACTATGTGGATTTAAGTCAATATTTAACATTTTATTCAACTGATTAAATACTTCAGAACCATCATCGTATACTTCTTCATTTTCAATTAGTTCTTGTAAAGTATATGAATCTTCAAAATACATATTTTCAACATCATCTTCAAATTCATCCTCTTTATTATCATCATTTTTAGTTACTTTATTTTTATCATCTTCATCATATTCATCATCATCATCATCATATTTGTCATCATCATTATTATCATCATCTTCATCGTCATCATCATTATTATCATCATCTTCATCTTTAATATTCAAATTAAAAAGTTTGTCTAATGTTTTAATAATATTATTTTTAGTATTTTTATGAAAGTCTTTACATGACATATAAATTGACATACCATATGCAAATTTAAGAATATCAATTAAAGTATGTTCATCATTTAATTTATATTTATATACATACTTTAATCCTGTTCTTTTTATTAAATTTATATTATATTTATTTAATTCTACTTTTTCATCTAAAGTATTAACTAGTAATTTTTCTAAATGTTCTGGATAAGTTTTAATTAGATGTGGATGTTGTCTAAGACCAATACAAATTTCATATAGTTCAACAGTTGGTTTATCTTTTAATTCTAATAATTGGGCTTGTCTAAATATTGATTTTGATAAATTATAAATTTTATTTTCTAATTCAGTTAATTTATAAGTATCTTTTAATCCCTCTCTGATTAAATCAGTTCTTAAAACATATTTAGTACCATTATTTAAAATTTGTCCGGCATGTAATAATCTTTGGTCAAATAATAATGCCATACCTTTTTCGGGTTTAATTACAATATCAATATAATCATTTCCAATAACATCTAATTCTTCACTAATTGTATATCCAATATTAATATATTCTTTTTTAGAAATTCTAAAAACAGTGTTACCACCATCAAAATCATCATTTAAATATATTAATAGTGTATGTGAAGATTTAACATTATCTGATTGTGTATATTGTGCATCACGATGAAATTTAAATTCTTGATTATTTGTATATTTATTAATTCTATAACATTTATTTATTAGTGGTTCTAATTTATTCCATTTAATATAATTAGAACCAAATCCATATGGTGTTGATTGTAATTTTTTATTATTAATTTTATTTAATAAACATTCAGTTTTTAATCTATCTTCAATAAGTTTAGTTAAATTACCTGAATTTTCAAATCCAATTAATCTTGATGAGTTTCTATATTTTAAATATTCAAAACCAACTTTTTCTGCACTATCAATAATTAATTGACATTCATTTTCTAATAAAAAATTATCAATTTTCCAAATCATATTATTTGAATTTTTAATACAAGATGATTCCATTAAAGTATTATCATTTACATAATCATTAGGTAAAAATTCAATTGTACATTTAGCATCAAGTTCATTAATGTTCATAAATACTAATAATTTATTATAAATATTATTAATTTTCATTTTTTATTATAATAAATAATTGACTGTAAAAATTGAATTATTTATTAGTAAATATATAATTTATAAATAGTATGAATAAAGATATTATTTCTAAATTATTAAATTATCAAATACCACATTGTTTAAGTTTAATATTTGCTTTTGAAAACTCAAATATAATTATTGATGCATCTGATACAGGTACAGGAAAAACATATTGTTCATTAGCTATATGTAAACAATTTGGATTAAAACCAATTATTGTTTGTCCAAAAAGTGTAATACAAAATTGGAAAGAAGTTTCTGAATATTTTGATATTGAACCAGAAACAATTATTAATTATGAAAAAGTTATTAATGCTAGCTTTTTTACAAAAAATGAAGAAACATATCCTTTTGTCATTTTTAATAAAGATGAAAAAACATATGAATGGATATTACAACCTTATCATATTGTTATATTAGATGAAGTTCATAGATGTAAAAATGGTAATACATTACATTCTAAATTATTAAATAGTTTAAGGGGTGTAAAAAATAAAGTAATTATGTTAAGTGCAACATTAGCTGATAAAATTAAATTATTTAAAAATTTTGGTTATATTATGAATTTTTATACAGACCCTTCTAAATTTACTTTTTGGATTAAAAAACTTATGAAAGAACAAAAATCAGAAGATGATTCACTTACATTAAATAAAAAATTATTTCCATATTATGGTGGTCGTATGAAAATTAAAGATTTAGGTGATATGTTTCCAAAAAATGATATCAGAGCAAAATGTTATAAAATGAATAATGCTGATAAAATTGCTGAACAATATAAAATTATTGAAGATGCATATCATGATATTAAAGAAAAAGCTGAATCATGTCAATATTTATTACCTTTAATTATTCGTGCAAGACAAGCTATTGAATTATTAAAAGTACCAACATTTATTCAATTAATACAAGAAAATATTGTTAATGGTAAATCTTCTGTTGTATTTGTAAATTATAATGAAACATTAAGAACAATTGCAAATGAATTAAATGTTAATTGTTTAGTACATGGAGAACAAAATATTGAAGAAAGAAATCAAAATATTAAAGATTTTCAACTTAATAAAAAAACTACTATTATATTAAATATTAAAGCAGGTTCTGCTGGAATTAGTCTTCATGACCTTCATGGTTCACATCAACGAGTTTCAATTATTAGTCCAACATGGAGTGCACAAGATTTTATTCAATCAATAGGACGTATTCATAGAGCAGGAGCGAAATCTGATTCTATTCAAAAAATTGTTTTTTGTGAAGGTACGATAGAAGAATTTATATGCGATACTTTAAAATATAAATTAGAAAATTTATCTAAATTAAATGATGGTGATTTAGATACATATAAAATTGACGGTATTAATACTGATAATACAAATGATAATACAGAATCAGATGACGAATCTGATGACGAATCTGATGATGATGTTTTATTAGGTGATACTTTAAATATTAATAAAAAAACACAAGATTTATTTGATCCAATGAATAAAAAAAATAGATTAGATAAATTAACTAAAAAAAAGAAACTTGATGAATTAAATAAAAAAAATAAATTAAATAAAAAATAGTATCTATATTATATGTATATGTGTAATCTATGTTACAACCTTTTGGGTTTAGGCTGAACAGTTTTCACATACTTCATGTTCTTCATTTAAATTTTTAACTTTATTTAATATTACATTATCAACAGTTACTTTAGTTGCTTCTTTAGCTGGTTTACTTCTTAAATAATATATTCCAGTTTTTAATCCATTTTTCCATGACCAGAAATGAGATGAATGAAGTTTTTGAAAATCTGGTACTGCCATAAATATATTCATACTTTGTGTTTGGTCAACAAATGGACCTCTTGCTACTGCATTTTTTAATGTCCATATTTGTTTTATTTCCCATATTGTTTGATATAATCTTCTTATTTTTGCTGGAATTTCATTAAAATTATTTATTGAACCATTATTTGCAATAATCATTTGTTTCATTTCATTTGACCATAAATTTAAATCATATAATTCATCAATTAAATATTTATTTACTAATGGAAAATCTCCTGCTAATGTTCTTCTTGTATAAATATTATTTGTAAAAAATTCAAAACATTCATTATTACCTAATATTTGACTTGTTGATGCTGTTGGCATTAATGCTGTTAATAAAGAATTTCTTATTCCAAATTTAACTACTTCTTCACTTGTTTTAGTCCATTTCTCTTTATACATTAAAGTATTTCTATCTATATTCCATAAATCAAATTGAAATTTACCTTCACTCATTGGTGAACCTTTAAACGATGAATAAGCACCAATTAGATTATTTACATTTATTAATTCATTTTTATTAGATTTTAATTTATGATATAAATTATTTATTTCATTTTTTGGTATTTTATAATTTTCATCATATTTTTCTGGAATATGTATTAAATGATTTTGTAAATAATCACTTAATTTTACATACTCATTATATATTTCTTTAGATGTATCAATCGAGGCTGTTACAGATGCTAAATATATTGTTTCCATTATTTTTTTATTTAATTCAACTGATTCATCTGAATCATATGGTGTTTTTAATAATACTAATGTATCAGCTAATCCTTGAATACCTAAACCAATTGGTCTATGTTTCATATTTGATAATTTAGTTTCAATTACAGGATAATAATTAATATCAATTATTTTATTTAAATTTTTTGTTGCAATATAAGCTGTTTCATATAATTTTTCATAATTAAATGTACCTTTAATATAATCAAAAAAATCATCATATCCTCCAATATATTTATCATTATGATAAATTTGTGGATATGTTTTTTTATTTTCTGGTAATTTATTTTTAATTTCTAAATATTTAATTCCTTTATTTGTTAAAAAAGTTTTAGCATATGTACAATATTTACAATTTTCTTTACTGTAAATAACCCATTCATCATCTTGATTAAAAACAAATGGTTCTACAAATTTATTTACAGCAATTGAAGCTAAATTACATACTGCATATTCATGTTGGTCTGAATACTGAACAATTTCGTTGCATTGTCCTGTCAATATACCATTAAATACACCTTTATGTTTTAAAGGTTCTGTAAAACAATATGTATCTACATTTTTATATGATTCTTCAATTGATAATACTTTTACAAATTGTGTTGCATTTCTTTGTGGTAGTCTTTGAGTAAAATTTAATCTCTTTGGTGAAAAGCCTAAAAGTGATAAATTATATAAATCATTTGAACCAATTAATATTCTATATGCTGGTTTACATAAATATTCTTTACTTCCACCTTTATGGTCAGGTAACACTGTATATCTTTCATCATATACTTTTGTTACTTTAGATTCAATACCTAAAGTATGAAGCATTAATCTAACATTTAATAAAAAATCTTTATTTATACTTGCAATTTGTAATGCTTCATTAGTACCATTTCTAGCAATTGTACCATCTGTATCACAATATCCTTCAAACCATTTTAATTTATTATTAATAGATGCATTAATTGGTACTTCAAATTTAGGTTTTAAATTTTTTGGTAATACAATATCATATCTATCACTTGATTCATTATTTGTACAAGATTCATAATTAATATATTGTAATAAATTTTTTTTAGCACCATATAAATATAATTTAGGATATTTTTTTGTACATGAATAATTATCATAAGTAGTACCATCACCACAAAAAGCACCATGTGTATATGGAAATATAAAATCTTCATTATTATTAAGATTAATTGGTTCTGGTAATTTAAATTTAATTAATTTATCATTATTTTTTAAGTCTTTGGCAGAAACTTGTTTATTTGTTCCTTCTCTACTAAATCCAGATTGTACATAAAATATATGTTCTGGTGTACAATCTAAAAAACTACCATTTGATAAATTTACACGAATTAAATTTTGATTAGTTCCTGTTTGTTTTATTGTTACTTTAGACCATTCTTCACCATTCCATACATTTGTTTCTTGGTCTTTTAATGATTTAATATTTTTATAACCATTATCTGTTAATATTTGTGTATTTTCATGAACACATAAATTCGATGACCTGACGATTCCGACATTTTTTTGATTAGATTTATTATTAACTGAATCTTTAAAAGTAATATATGGTGTTCCTGTTTCTAATTGTGATTCTAACATTAATTGCCAAATATCACGTGCTTTTACTTTTTCTTTATATTTTCCTTGATTAACATATGAATAATATAATTTTTCATATTCATCACCATATACATCACATAATCCTTTACAAGTATCAGGACACATTAAATACCAATCACCATCATTTTCTACTTGTTTCATAAATAAATCTGAAATCCATAATGCTGTAAATAAATCCCTTGCTCTTTCTGTTTCAGCTCCTGAATTTTTACGTAATTCTAAAAATGCTTTGATATCAGCATGATGAGGTTCCAAATAAAATGCTATTGAACCTTTTCTTTTACCACCATTATGTACTAACCCAGCTTGAGTTAAATAATTATGATTATTTTCAATTTCTAAATCATAAACATTTGTTTCAATTTCTTCTTCAGTAATATCTTTAATTCTAGTATATAAAATATCATTATGATTAAAATAATTTAACATACTATTATCATCAGATTTTGGAATATTTAATATATAGTAATTATCTTTTATATATCCTAAAATTCCCATTCTTAATAAAATATATTTAATACCATCAATAATATTTATTGAACTAGTTTCTGGTGTTTCTAAAAATTCTTTTATAATATATTTAATTTTATTTTCAGGTAAATTTAACATCATTGAATCAATATATTTTTGATTTTTTTCATTATATAATTGGGATTTTATAAACTTAAATTTACTTGTTGGTTCCCATTTAATTCGATATGTTGTTTCAGTTTTAGTTTCAGTATAATTAATTCCTGATTGTTTTAAATATTCAATTGTAAAATCAATTAAATTTAATTTATAATTATCAAATATAATACTAAATTCATTTTTTAAACTACATATATCACCATATTTTAACATTAACCCATACATATAACAATCAGATTCATCTATTTCTGCATTATCTTTTATATATTTAGGAATTGGAATACCTATTAAATCATCTTTAGTTATATTTTGTGCATCAATCCATTCTGGAACAATATATTTTTTATCAAGTCTATTTTTAATATCATTAAAATTAGTTTCAGATGGTTGATTTTTTATAACATAAAATGGATGTGTTGGTGTAACTTTAATACTTTCATAATCATTATTAATAGCAAAATTTAATATTTTACCTTTATATAAATCACAATATACTCTTTTAACACATTGTAAACTTCCATCAATTGTAAAAACTTTATTACCTGGTTTAATTTTTTCAATTGGTAATAATCCATGTTTAGTATATATTTTTGTTGTACCAATAAAACATTGATCTATATATCTGGCTATTTCATTATATACTTTTAACATTGGAATAATACCACTTGATGGACCATTAGTTCCTCTAATTAATGAATCTTTTGCTCTTATATTAGAAATATGAATTCCAATACCACCACCCCATTTACTTATTTTTGATACATCAGCCCATGTTTTTGTTATTCCTTCTAATGTATCATCAGTTCCTAAAAGATAACATGAGCTTAATTGTGAACGTTTACTACCTGCATTAAATAATGTAGGTGACGCATGTGTATAAAAACCTAATGACATCATATCATAAGTATTTTTTGTTGCTGCTAAATCTCCTTTATTTATAAATGATGATACTCTCATTAATAAATCTTGTGGTCTTTCAATTATATCATTACCTATTTTCATTAAATAAGCTCGTTCTAATGTTTTAAAACCAAAATAATCATAAATATAATCTCTTGAATAATCAATAAAACTATTTAATTCATCTTTATTTTCATTAATCCATTGTAACCATTCAACATCTAAAATATCTAATTTTTCATTAATTAAATTTTCTTTTTCTACAAATGTATTTAATGTTTTTTTATGTAAATTACTAATTAATATTCTTGATGCTATTGATGAATATAGATAATGTGTTGTACATAAATTTATACAAATTTTTGCTGACTCTAAATCTAATTCTTCAGTTGTTATACCATTATAAATTGATGCTATTGTTTTTTGTGCAATAATAACTGGATCAATATATTTTCTTTCATTTGTATTAATTAATTTTGAAATTCTTTCTGTGATTTTATCAAAATGAACAGACTCTATTTTACCACTCCTCTTTTTTACAAACATACTATTAATATAATTTATTCTATAAATATATTTTTTTATAAAAGAATTTTATAAAACTTTTATAAAAATAATTAAAAATCATCTAATGCTACAAATGATGTATCACTATTACTTGCATTTAATACAGATGCTTTTTGATACTGTGTTGGTCTTGACTCAAAAAAATTTGTTTTACCTTCAATACTTATTGATTCCATAAAATCAAATGGATTACTAGTATTCCAAATCTTATTATATCCTAATGATTGTAATAATCTATCTGATACAAACTCGATATATTCTGACATTAATTTATTATTCATCCCTAATAAAGAACATGGTAATGATTCACAAATAAAATCTTTTTCTATTAAAACTGCTTCTTTAAACATATCATGTACTGTTGTTTGACTTATTTTATTTTCAATCATAGAATATAATAAAATTGCAAAATCTGTATGCATTCCTTCATCACGAGATATTAATTCATTTGAATCACATAATCCAGGCATCAAATTTTTCTTTTTTATCCAATAAATCGCACAAAAACTTCCTGAAAAAAAAATTCCTTCTACTATTGCAAATGCTATTAATCTTTGTGCAAATGTTGAATTACTTTCTATCCATTTTTTAGCCCATAATGCTTTTCTTGAAATACATGGGTATTCTGTTATTGCATTTAATAATTTATTTTTCTCTTCTGAATCTTTAATTATATTATCTATCATTAATGAATAAACTTCTGAATGTATTGATTCTATCATCATTTGATAACCATATGCTACTATTGCTTCACGTACTTGTACTTCTCTAATAAATCTTTCACCTAAATTTATATTTACTAATGTATCACTGGCTGCAAAAAAAGCTAATACCATTTTAATAAAATGTTGTTCATTTTCAGTTAATGAACAATAATCTTTATAATCTTTTGAAAAATCTATTTCTTCTGCTGTCCAAAATGCTGCTAATTGAGTTTTATATGCTGACCAAATATTATGATATTTAATTGGATAAACGGTTAATCTATTATTTTCTTTTAATAATAAAGGTTCACCTAAATCTTCTTGTTCCTGAATGTTTGACATAAAACTATACTATTAATATATATTTATATATTTTCTTTTCAAAAAATTGATAATAATTATATTTAAACATGTAAATAAATATAATTATAATATGAGTCAAAATAATTCAAATAATGGAAATTTGAGTAACATTGATGATTTAGAAAATATTATATTAACAAATACAACAAATACATCTAATGAAACATTATTAAATAAAAATGATAAAAATAAAATAGCAACAAATTGTTGTGTTTATATGTGTGAATTAGTATTAGGACTATTATGTTGTTTAAAAATATGATTAATCTTTATTATTTTTATTACTGACACATTCTACTGAATTATACCATCTTTCAATAGCTTCATAACTAGCTGGATGTTCTTCTTTTGTTGCATATATTTCATTACTATAAGAAGTAATATTACCACTACCTAAAATAAAAAGCCCTTGAGTACTACTACCTGCTAAATGTATTGAGTATTTTCCAGCAGTTTTATCAAAATGAACATGTTGGATTAATGCAGTATTTACAATTCTATTACTAAGTTTAAGAAATCTAGACATAATAATATAATATATTAGTATATCTTTAAATAAATTATAATAAACAAGTAAACATTTATTATAATTTAGTTTATTTCATTTTTTAATTTATTTATATTTTTCAAAAAAAATGATATTTTTAATTATTATAATAAATACTGTATTATTATGAGTATTATTAAAAATATTATTGATAAATCATCTAAACAATTAAAAAAAGATGAACATATTAAATTAGTTAATAAACTATCTGAAAGATTAAGTAATATTGAAAAAATGTCAGACCTTAAAAAAACATGTGCTTATAATTTTAGATATGAGGGTAAAGATACATTATGGGAACCAATGTTAAAAGATACTATTATTAATTATAAAAAAAATTGTGAACAAACAATGAATAATCCTATGTATGATTTAATATATAGATCACGTTATAGTAATAATTTATCTAAGGTTACATCAGGATTTATAAGTATTTATAACAAATTAAATCAAAAAGTAGTAATGTCTGATTTTATTATGTTTAATAAAAATTACGAAATTAATTTTTTAGATGTTGATAGATTATTATCATATTGTAAAATTAAAGTTATTGATAATGAAAATTATATATTAGATTGTTGGAATTATAAATCACTTGGAATGTATAATTGTGATTATAAAGTATCTAATAAAAAAATAAATTTTGATATGTCAAATTATTATAATATTGAACTTGTTAAAACAGAAGAAGAAAAAAGATTAGCAGTTAGAGCATTAATTCAAATTATGAATGAAGTCCCTGAAGAAGAAATTAATATGCATAATTATTATACAATTTCTGAATGGTATAATTATTATGATTCACAATTAGTTTCTTATTGTCAAAATGAATCTAACATAAAAATAAATGAAGATACAACATTAGTTGGAGACATATGTGTACAAATAAATAAATTATTAACAAAAAAAGAAATATTTGAAATACTTTATAAATATGCAAAATATGGTTCAAATGACCATTATTATATGTTTGGTACTAATGAAAAAGTAAATATATTAGATGATATAGATAATGATAATAAGATAAATGACATATTAGATAATAAGATAAATGACATATTAGATAATATAAAATTTAATGATGCTACTATTGAAACACATATTTCTGATGAAAAAATAGATTTAACAAAATATTTAATGCATAATGGAATTACTAGAACAAATTATGTTATAAATGAAATTGAATATGTAAAAAAAGATCGAATTAATTGTTCTATTTATAAAAAAAATATTACACCTGAAGAATTAATTGTTGAAATACATAATAATGCAATCCCATATAATATGGGTATTTTTAGTAATGAAAATAAAAAACTAACTATTAATGAAGCAACTGAAATATTAGATAAAAATAAATATATTGATTATTTAAATGGCATTGGATATAAATTAGATTTTAGTATTTTCCCTATTCTTAATATTAAAAGATGTGAAGATAGAAATGGTAACGGTTTTGTTATTAAATGTTTAAATAATATTAAATAATATTTAATAATAATTTTATTTTAATTGATATTTAGTTAATTTATATGTTAATGATACAATATTTTTTAAATTAATTAATCTTTCTGCCATTTCACCTTTAGCTAATATTTCTGCATCCAAAAATTTAATCA
>JACCDX010098324.1_pt1 | contig 50624 bp, 38 predicted proteins | sample 7449681 | NCBI WGS metagenome assembly JACCDX01 (sample SAMN15323450, study PRJNA562643) | freshwater metagenome | isolation source: river surface water | place: USA:Blue River Watershed | collected 2017-08-18
GACGATGAGGTGGACCTTCGACATCAAGCCGTCCGACAGCTTCTGGTGTACCGCAGACATTGGCTGGGTGACTGGCCACAGCTACATCGCCTATGGCCCGCTGGCCGCAGGCGCGACGCAGATCGTGTTCGAAGGCGTGCCGACCTATCCGAACGCGGGCCGTTTCTGGGAAATGATCCAGCGCCACAAGGCGACCATCTTCTACACCGCGCCGACCGCGATCCGCTCGCTGATCAAGGCGTCGGATGCCGACATGAAGGTGCATCCGCAGCACTTCGACCTGCGTTCGCTGCGCCTCTTGGGTTCGGTCGGCGAGCCGATCAACCCGGAAGCCTGGATGTGGTACTACCAGAACGTCGGCGACATGCGCTGCCCGATCGTCGACACCTTCTGGCAGACCGAGACCGGCGGCCACATGATCTCGCCGCTGCCGGGCGTCACGCCCATGGTGCCGGGTTCTTGCACGCTGCCACTGCCGGGCATCATGACCGCGATCGTCGACGAGGCCGGCAACGACATGCCGAACGGCCATGGCGGCATTCTCGTGGTCAAGCGTCCGTGGCCGTCGATGATCCGCACGATCTGGAACGATCCGGAGCGCTTCAAGGCCAGCTACTTCCCGGCCGAGTTGGGCGGCACACTCTATCTCGCCGGCGACGGCGCGATCCGTGACGCGTCCAACGGCTACTTCACCATCACCGGTCGCATCGACGACGTGCTCAACGTGTCGGGCCATCGCATGGGCACGATGGAGATCGAGTCGGCGCTGGTGGCGAACCACCTGGTGGCCGAGGCGGCCGTGGTCGGCAAGCCCGACCCGACGACTGGCGAATCGATCTGCGCGTTCGTCGTGCTGAAGGGTCCGCGCCCAAGCGGCGACGAGGCGGCCAAGGTTGCCAAGGAATTGCGTGACTGGGTCGGCAAGGAGATCGGCCCGATCGCCAAGCCGAAAGAGATCCGCTTTGGCGACAACCTGCCGAAGACCCGTTCCGGCAAGATCATGCGCCGCCTGCTGCGCGTGCTGGCCAAGGGCGAGGAAATCACGCAGGACGTGTCCACGCTGGAGAACCCGGCCATCCTCGACCAGCTGAAGCAGGCGAGCTGAGCATGCGGCGGTGCAGGGTTGCCGCCGCCCCGGGTTTGAGGTTGAATAGCTAAAACGGTTTGTGGGGGAAGGTCGTAGGGTCCACTCCGATGGCCCTATTACCGGATTGCCGCTCCATCGTGTGATGGAGCGGCTTTTTTTTGTTCGATTCGGCCCGGGTTCTCTGCCGATGGCCAGAACGGCCCAAGCTTTGCTATAATCTCGCGCTTCGTTCCGACGTTTCGCGTCCGGTACGGATCCCGGAGAGATGGATGAGTGGTTTAAGTCGCACGCCTGGAAAGCGTGTATAGGTTCATAGCCTATCGGGGGTTCGAATCCCCCTCTCTCCGCCAGATTGAAAACGCCCCGCAAGGGGCGTTTGTTTTGTTCGCCCGGAGAGAAGCAGGCTCTTCCCCATTAACGGGGGAAGGGCATCCATCAAATCCGATTGATCACGCCGTCCCACCCGCAGTGGGCGAGGACGCGTAATCGGTAATTCTCAAAGCGGACTTTGCGCGGGAGATTCGAAGGGTTCGGCTTGCAAGCCGAACCGCGGCCTGCAGGATGCAGGCGAATCCCCCTCTCTCCGCCAGTGAATATCAGACCCAGATATTCCCATGGCTTCGATGCTGCAGGGATGTCTGGGTTTTTCATTTCTGAATGATCTTCTCTGTTTTAGGCGCAATCGGTGGATTCGAAAGGAATCTGATTCGTGAGAGAGTCATTGCAGGTCATCCGCTGCTGATCCGATTGAGGAGATGACAGCGTGGGCCAATGACGCTAATATGCATGAAACTTCAATGAAAAATATTTCATGCCAGCGACCACTTTGCTGCCTGCCCAATCCCTGCGGGGTGCCTCTTCGCACCTGGCAGATGGGCTGAAAGCCGGTCATGTCTATCGGCGGGAGGATCTCGCTCGCCTAAGCAATGCGGTGGATAGGCATCTACGTGAGCTAGTATCCACGGGAAAACTTCAAAAGCTGGCCCAGGGACTTTACTACGCCCCCAAGCAGTCGAATTTTGGCCCACTCCCCCCAGCCGACGATCAGGTTGTGAAAGGATTTCTGCGGGACAAGGAATTCCTGGTGTTTTCACCATCTTCTTACAACGCTGTGGGTTTGGGGACCACGCAGCTCTACAACCGGACCTTGGTCTACAACCACAAGCGCCACGGTGTCTTCCGCTTGGGAAATCGGCAATTCGATTTCCGGGTGAAGCCCCGCTTTCCGAAGAAGCTGTCACGCGAGTTCCTCTACGTCGACCTGCTCAACAACTTGGAGGAATTGGCCGAAGATCGTGATGCGGTGCTGAGCCAAGCACGCAGCAAGTTACCCTCCTACGATATGGATCGGCTGAAGGAGGCCGTAGAAAGCTACGGCAATATGGCCACGCGCAAGCGATTCCGAGAATGGATCGATGGCTGAGTTTCTTCACGATCGACGCGACTTCTGAATCGCAATCGAAACCCTAGACACTCCTGAGCCTGCAGTCCAGGCCAAATGGGGGTATCGAGCTGCAGCCAGTATCAATGGATCAAGCGTTACGGGATCCTGGCGGAGAAGCGACTGGCCCAGGAAGACCAGGCGTCCAAGCTCAAGCGCATGGAAGCGGAGTTGAAGCGCGTGACCGAGGAGCGCGACATCCAAAAAAAGGCCGCCGCGTGCTTTGCCAGGCAGTCCGGGTGAGGTACGCATTCATCCGGGCCCATGAACAGGAGCATCCAGTGCGCCCCCTGTACTGTGTGCCAAAGATCCATCCCAGCGGCTGTTCCTGCGTTGGACTCATCCGAGAAAAGGCTGAAGGAAAGCCCAAGATGGCATCAAAAAAGAGCTGGTTCGGCGAGAACTCCCTGTAAAATCCGGCTGACAGAAGGTGCGTGAGACGACTTGCGCCGTGACTACGCCCACCAATTATTCAAGGCCCCTGACTAAGGGGCCTTTCCCATTCAGAAGCCCCGCACAGCGCTCTCGGGAAGTGTTGGCTCCCGGATCACATCCCGCAGACACTCCGGCGTACGTGAAGAGCGCGTCCTTCAAGGATACCAACCCACGCCTCAAGCGCCGGGAACGCATGGGAGCAGATCTTTGGCACGGTGGCTTTCTGGAATTGTTTGATAATCGCGATCAAAGTCATGCAAGCAGACGCGCGTGTCTCCGACTGCGCCGCAACCTCGTCCGGACTTCAGCAGGGTGACGGATCATTGCCTTCACCACATCCTGAACATCATTTTTGAAAGTATCGTATGGAAATCAAGGTCAACTTTCTCGACAAGCTGCGTCTTGAAGCCAAGTTCGATGACTTCACCGTCATCGCCGACCAGCCCATACGGTACAAGGGCGATGGTTCGGCACCGGGGCCTTTCGATTATTTTCTGGCTTCATCGGCCTTGTGTGCCGCGTACTTCGTGAAGTTGTACTGCAACACGCGCAATATCTCGACCGAGAACATTCGCCTGGCACAAAACAATATCGTCGATCCGGAAAACCGTTATCGGCAGATTTTCAAGATCCAGGTCGAGCTGCCGCCGGACATACCCGAAGTCGACCGGCGCGGCATCTTGCGCTCCATCGAGCGTTGCACGGTGAAGAAAGTGGTGCAGGAAGGCCCCGAGTTCGTCATTGAAGAGGTCGAGAGCCTCGATGCGGATGCGCAGTCCCTGCTGACGCTGACGCCGGATCCCGACGTCCATACCTTCATCCTCGGCAAGGACCTGCCGCTGGAGCAGACCATCGCCAACATGTCCGGCGTACTGGCGGCGCTGGGCATCAAGATTGAAATTGCTTCGTGGCGCAACCTCATTCCGAATGTATGGTCCCTGCACATCCGCGATGCGCATTCGCCGATGTGTTTTACCAATGGCAAAGGCGCGACCAAGGAAAGCGCGCTGGCGTCTGCGCTGGGTGAGTACATCGAACGCATCAGCAACAACCATTTCTACGCAGGCGCATTTTTTGGCAACGACATCGCCAATGCGGCATTCGTGCATTACCCGAATGAGCGTTGGTTCCATGCCGGCCCCGGCGATGCGCTGCCGGCCGAGATCCTGGATCCGTACTGCCTTGACATCTACAATCCCGACGGCGAGCTGCGCGCCTCGCATCTGGTCGATACCAACTCCGGGAATCTGCAGCGCGGCATCTGCTCGCTGCCGTATGTGCGGCAATCCGATGGCGCGGTCGTGTATTTTCCGACCAACCTGATCGAGAACCTTTTCGTCAGCAACGGCATGAGCGCCGGCAATACGCTGGTCGAGGCGCAGGTGCAATGTCTGTCCGAAATTTTTGAGCGGGCAGTGAAGCGCGAAATCCTCGAGGGCGAGATCGCCTTGCCGGATGTGCCGCACGAGGTGCTGGCGCAATACCCCGGCATTCTGGCCGGCATTCAGGAGCTGGAATCGCAGGGGTATCCGGTGCTGGTCAAGGATGCGTCACTCGGCGGGACTTACCCGGTAATGTGCGTCACCCTGATGAACCCGCGCACCGGCGGCGTCTTCGCGTCGTTCGGCGCGCATCCCAGCTTCGAGGTCGCGCTGGAACGCAGTCTCACGGAATTGCTGCAAGGTCGGAGTTTCGAAGGCCTGAACGATTTGCCCCAGCCTACCTTCGAGAGCAACGCGGTTACCGAGCCAAACAATTTCGTCGAACACTTCATCGATTCCAGCGGCATTGTGTCGTGGCGCTTTTTCAGTGCCCGGGCAGGCTTCGAGTTTACCGAGTGGGATTTCTCCGGCAAGGGTGACAACCCGAATGCGGAGGAGGCCGCCACCTTGTTCGGCATTCTCGACGCCATCGGCAAAGAAGCGTACGTCGCGGTGCATGACGAGCTGGGCGCGATCGCCTGCCGCATCCTGGTGCCGGGGTATTCGGAGGTGTATCCGGTCGAGGACCTGATCTGGGACAACACCAACAAGGCGCTGCTGTTCCGCGCCGATATCCTGAACCTGCATCGTCTGGACGATGCCAGCCTGACGGCGCTGCTGGATCGACTGGACAACAACGAGCTCGATGAGTTTTCCGATGTGGCCACCCTGATCGGTATCGAATTTGACGAGAATACCGAATGGGGGCAGCTGACCGTCCTCGAGCTGAAGCTGCTGATCCATCTCGCCTTGCAACAGCCGGAGGAGGCGCATGAACTCGTCGCCGCCTTCCTGCAGTACAACGACAACACGGTCGAGCGCGGCTTGTTTTATCAGGCATTGAACGTGGTGCTGGAGGTGATGCTTGCCGACGATCTCGAGATGGATGACTACGTCGTCAACTTCCGGCGGATGTTTGGCGATGCCCGCATGGATGCCGTGCTGGGCTCGGTGGACGGCAGCGTGCGCTTCTTCGGATTGACCCCAACCAGCATCGAATTGGAAGGACTCGACCGGCATCACCGACTGCTCGACAGCTACAGGAAATTGCACAAGGCGCGCGCCAGCGCGGCAGCGGCCGCCAGCCAAGGGGCGCTTCACAGGACTTTGCCATTCGGGTGATTCAACATCGGAAAGATTCAGCGCCTGTCTTTCCAGGCCGCTGGCGCGGTGCCGAATGGCCGTCAAAAAAATGTCTGCACGTGTTCCAAATTCGTGTACTATCCACCTGCACTTCAACAAGTTGATCACCGTAGGTCTCTTTCCTGTTTGGCTCTGCTCCAGAGCGATTCCCGTCTGACTCCACCGTTTTTTTCCTTGCCTGATGTGCTTGCGGCGATCGCATGGCCAAGCTTTGCGTCGTCATCCAGACACCATTCCATCATTAAGGAAAAACACCATGAGCAACCAAACCGGCATCGTCAAATGGTTCAACGACTCGAAGGGCTTCGGCTTCATCACTCCCGACGGCGGCGGCAATGACCTGTTCGTCCACTTCCAGGACATCTCAGGCAACGGCTTCAAGAGCCTGGCCGAGAATCAGCGCGTGAGCTTCGTCAAGGGCAACGGCCCGAAGGGCGAAAAAGCGACCAACGTCCAAGCCATTTAAAGAATCAACGCCACGCGGCATCCGCGTGGCGAGCGGCGCAAGCTCTGGCACCCGGCAGATAGCCGGGGTTGGGGCAGGCATCAGGGACACCCTGCAGATAGCTTGGGTTTCTGTGTGATTGCGCTGCGAAAAGCCTGCTAGAATTTCTCCTCCGCACGAGGGCCGTTACGGCGTCGGTGCCGAGCAAAAAGCGAATGCTGCAAGATCTGCCCTCAAATGGGAGTGGACGGAGGCACGTGACTCGGAACTTTATCCGCTGGAGTCGAGCCTCAGCCTGCCTGTTACTGTATAAAAAACCTCGCTGTTGTCCTGCCCGGCGGGGTTTTGTTTTTTGATCTGGATGTCCCGTGCATCGCAGGTCCGAACCGAATCGAAAATGAAATGAATACTCAAGCGAAGCAACGGCGCTTGCACTTCAGCGATGTTGAAGTCGGGCAGAGGTTTTTCGACCTGATCAGCGCGGAATACTTTGTGAAGCAATCAGACACCACCGCTGTCATGGTCACCGGGATTGGCGATGGCAAGACGGCCGATGAATTCGAGCCGGATGATGTCGTCAGGGTAGACGAGTAACCTGTTCGATTGCCCAATGCCAGTCAGTCAAGACGGGCTGCAGGGCCGAAACCCGGCGACTTTCGGGTTTTTTTTCGTCGATCACGAAATTTCCACGCTCAGCTGAAGGCCATGGGGTCGGCGGCCACATGCTCTGCCGCCATCGGCAACCTGACGAAAAAGGTCGTCCCCACCGCCTCGGTCGAGCGAAAGCCTATGCTGCCGCCGTGCGCCTCGACCATCATCTTCGCGATCGACAAGCCCAGGCCGGTTCCCTTGACCTTGGTCGGGCGGCTGCCGTGGTCCACCTGCGAAAAGCGCTCGAAGATCTTCGACTGGAAAGCCGCCGGAATGCCGACGCCGCAGTCGGTGACCTGCACTTCCACGCTCGTGCCGTCGGTGTGCGCGGACACCGTCACATCGGATCCCGCATGCGAGAACTTGGCCGCGTTCGACAGCAGGTTCACGATCACCTGCACCAGCCGCGGCTGGTCGGCGTGCACCGGCAATTCCCCTTGCTCGTTGCTGACCACATACCTGACGTTGAACTGGTTCGCATAGGGCTGCGTCATCGCCACCGCTTTCTCGACCAGCGCCCCCATGTCCTGCCGCGCCATCTCGTAAGTGATTTCGTTGCGCGACACCTTCTCGAAATCGAGGATGTCCGACACCAGCTTCACCAGGTTCTCGCAGTTCTCAAATGCGATGCCCAGCAACTGCCTCTGGTTGTCCGGCAGCGCCTTGCCGGCCATCATGTCCAGCAGGGTCAGTGCGCCCTTGATCGAGGTCAGCGGCGTGCGCAGCTCATGCGACACCATCGAGACGAAATCCGATTTCATCATCTCGACTTCCTTCAGCCGCGTCAGGTCGTTGAAGCTCGTCACATAGCCTTGCAGCCTGCCGTTCCTGCCGTACATCGGGCTCGTCATCACCCGCACCGGCGTCTTGCGGCCCGCCTTGGTCAGGAAGGTCCATTCGCGCTCGGGATTGTCGGTGATGATGCGCGCCAGCGCCGCACAGATCGCCTCCGGAGCGGCATCGGGATCAGCCTTCGCGTCCAGCAGCGCCTGCCGCACCTGCGCAGCATCGTGCACGCGCAGCATCGACAGCTCGTTTTCCGCCTCGTACTGGCTGTAACCCAGCAAGTGTTCCGCGGCGGTGTTCATCATCACGACGATGCCGTCCAGCGAGGTTGTCATGATGCCGGAGGTGCTGCTGTTGATCGTCGCATACAGCAGATCGAAGCTGGCGGCCAGCGAGTCGTTCGCCACTTCGATCTGGCGCTGCATGAATTTCAGTTCGCTGATGTCGGTGCGCAGCGCGATGAACTCCGTGATCGCGCCGGCCGCATTTTTCAGCGGGACGATGGTCGTGCGGGTCCAGAACAGATCCTTGTTGCGTGTACGGTTGCAGATGTCCCCGCTCCAGACCTTGCCGGCATTGATGGTCTCGTGCAGCTCGCGGAAGAAGTCATCGCTGTGCGCGCCCGAGTTGATGATCTTGTGGGTCTGGCCGAGCAGCTCCTCGCGCGAATAGCCGCTGCGCTCGCAAAAGCTCTCGTTGACCCCGATGATGCGGTCGCTGGTGTCGGTGCGCGTGAGCATCGCATGCCGGTGCAGCGCAAACTCGATGCTGCTCGCCCGGGCCATGGCCTCTTCGAGCGCCAGCCGCGAATGCACGGAGCGGCGGATCAGGACGTCGATGTAGAAGGCGGCCCCGCCCAGCGCCGCAAGTATCCAGGCCAGCAGCGCAAGGCGCCAGTACATCCGGTTGCGCCAGTGGCCGAGCTGTCCCTCGACGGTTTCGCCGAACACGACCACCAGCGGCGACGACGCCACATGGCGGAAGGTGTACTGCCGCACCACGCCGTCGAAAGGCGACGGCGCTTCGATGGCGCCGGCATCGTGGCGGTCGATGTAATCCGACAGCGCATTCCGTGGCGTATGCGGGTTCACCTGCATCGTGCCGGTGTGCCCGGGATGCCGCGCCAGCACGACGCCGTCCGCGTCCATCAGCAGGATGCGCGAATCGCCGGCGCGGCCCAGTTTGTCGAATTCCTCCCGCAGAACTTCGAGCGAAATGCCGACCACGGCCGTGCCGAGCCGGCGCCCGCGGACGTCGAACAGTTCGCGATACAAGGGCAGCGTCCATTGCGAGGAGGCCGCGTCGAAGAACGGTGTTCCAACCTCGGTCTGCCCCGCCGCCGGCGATGGCGCGCCCTCCGCCGTGCGCGCAGCGCGGCGGGCGTCCGGCTTCAGCGCAGGATGGAACCTGCCGATGGCGCCGCCGTCCGCATCGAGCACGCCGGCCAGCGTGATTTCCTTGTGGCGTGTGGTGATCCTGTCCAGCTTGTCGCCGAAGCGGCGTTGCGCGTCATGCGCTGCGCCTGAAGTCGGGTAGTCGTCGACGATCTGGTCCAGCAGCAGGCAGGCCTTGCCGTAGCTGCTGCGGATCGCATTCGCGACCGAATCCGTGATCCGCGCGCCGTCCTCATGCACTTCGTCGACCGACTGCCGCCTGTCGTTCAGCGAGGTCAGGACGATCAGCAGCACGACGATGCCGACGATGAGCGCGGTGCCTGCCAGCAGAATGCAGCGTGGGTTCTTGAACATGAAGGGCAAGTGCCAGGTTGAACGATGTCGTCGGGCCGCGCCCGCAGGTATCAAGGAGGACTTGTCAGGGTGATGGCCCGAGGATGCGGTTTTTTGCCGGCGCATGGTAGGCGGAACAGGCCGGCGAGTCCGCCTCAGTTCCGCCCACGGCCCGCACCCGTGGCGGGGCCGGCGCTTACAGGTAGGCGGCGACCTTTTGCATGATCGTCAGCGGTTCGCAGGGCTTGACGATGAACTCGGCCACGCCGAGACTGCGCGCGCGCCGAACGGTGTCCAGCCTGCTGTGGCCGGTCAGCATCATCACCGGCACCGAGGCCAGCCGCCGCGATTGCCGTATCCATGTGAGCACACTGACGCCATCCTGACCCGGCATCTGGTAGTCGAGCAGGATCAGCGCCGGCTCGTTGTTCTCCAGCCAACGCATCGCTTCGCTGGCGTCGGTCGCCGCGACCACCGGCTGATTCAGCGCCGCGACCAGGGTCGTCAGCATTTCCTGGAAGTTCGGATCGTCGTCGATCACCAGCACCGGCAAGCCATTCACGCGGCTGCGCAGCCGATGATGGGCGGTGCGTGTTGTAGCCAGCGATTGCGCGATCCGGCCGCTGCTGTCGAATTTCTGCAGTTCGTCGCGCAATTCGGCATCGAAGTGCAGGAAGGATTCCCAAACCCGGTCCACTGCGTCGGCGCAGCGCGCGGCATTCTCGCGCTGCCTTCCCAGCTCGATCAGGCGCGTGGCGACTGTGGACAGCCGGTCGACGTCATCCTTCAGGTGGGGCACGATCAGGTAGTCATCCGCCAGTCCCTCCTTGCACAGCGACGCGGCGGCGGTCGCTTCGCCGAGTTCGCACAGGGCCAGCGTCGGCACGCGCGCGCCCGGCAGGGCCGCCACCATCTGCAGCGTGTTGCGGCAGACCGTGCGCTTCGTCGCCGGGTCGGTCAGGCGGTAGGCGACCAAGGCCGGCTTGAGCGTCCTGATCCAGGTCGCGACATCGTTCTCGCCGGAGGCCATCTGCACTGCGAAGCCCTCCTGCTCGAACAATCCCACCGTGTCATGCAGCGTTGTGTCGTGCTCGGCGAGTACCAGCACCGTGCGTCGAATACCGTCAGGCACGTCTTCCCTTTCCCATCGATAGGCCGGTCTCCCGAGCAAAGGGGTTGCATCGGGCCGGATGGCCATGAAAAAAATCAGGTGCGCGCGGCGTCCTTCGTGGCCGCTTCGGCCGGACGGCCGGCGGGCGCGTCGACGCGCGGCAGGTCGACGTAAAAGGTGCTGCCGGCGCCGGTGCGGGTATCGAAGCCGATTTGCCCGTCATGCTGCTCGACGATCATCTTGCAGATCGCCAGTCCCAGGCCCGAGCCCGCCTGTCCGCGCCAGTGCGGGCCGCCGGCCTGCGCGAAGCGCTGGAAGATCCGCTGGCGGAATTCTTCCGGTATGCCGCTGCCCTGGTCGGCCACGGATATCCTCACCCGGTCGGCAGAAGGCTCGATCCGCATCTGCACGGCCGCGCCCCTGGGGGAGAATTTGATCGCGTTCGACAGCAGGTTCACGAGCACCTGCGTGATGCGGCCTTCGTCGATGCTGCTGGCGGCGGTCTCGCCGTCGCCATCGGCGTGCAGCGCGATCGACACGCCGAACGAGTCCGCATAGGGCTGCATGCTCCTGAGCGCGTCGCGCGCCAGCGGCGACAAGGCCTGCGGCTTCCTGTCGAGGCTGAGCTTGCCGCAGTCCATACGCTCGAGGTCGAGGAGGTCGTTCACCATCTGGGCCAGCCGCGCGCAGTTCTTCTCGGCGATGTCCAGCAGCTGCAGGCTGCCGTCGCCGGTCGGGCCGGCCTTTGCCTTCGCCTGCAGCAGCTTCAGCGCGCCCCGGATCGAGGTCAGCGGCGTGCGCAGCTCATGCGAGACCGTCGCGACGAAGGCGGCCTTCATCGCATCAAGCTCGTGCTGTTCGCTGATGTCGCGGATGATCAGCGTGAAGCAAGCGCGCCCGCGTATCTCGGTGCGCCCGACCCGGATGTCGGCATGGAAGGGCGTGCCGTCCGCCGAAACCAGCCGCAGGTCGGGCGGCAGCACGCCGTGCAACTGATGGTTGGCCATCAGCATCGCCATGCATTTCCCGAGCTGAGCGATGACGTCCGGCGGCAGCATGCCATGCAGCGACGCGCCGATCATGTCGCGTGAACGCAGGCCGAACATCTGCTCGGCGGAGCGGTTGAAGGTATGGATGTCGAGCGATTCATCGACGGCGAGAATGGCATCGGTCGCGCTGTCGAGCACCACGCGCAGCCGGCGTCCCGCTTGCTCGGCGGCTTCGCTGGCCTGCTGCAGTTCGCGCAGGTTCAGCTCGCGCTCGGCCCATGCGGCGAGGTCCGTCAGCAGGGCCAGTTCGTCGTCCGACAGCTGGCGGGGTTCACGGTCGATCACGCACAGCGTGCCGAGCGGCCGCCCGGCGCCGGAACGCAGCACGACGCCGGCATACAGCCGCAGGTGCAGCGGCCCGGTCACCAGCGGGTTGTCGGCAAAGCGCGGATCCTGCGTGGCGTCGGGAATCACGAAGGGCCGGTCGTGATGGATCGCGTGGCCGCAGAAGGAGATGTTGCGCGGCGTCTCGGTGGCGTCCAGTCCGGCGTGCGACTTGAACCATTGCCGGTCGCAGTCGATCAGCGACACCAGCGCGATCGGCACCCCCAACAGCTTTTGCGCCATCTGCGTGATGCGGTCGAAGCGCCATTCAGGGGCGCTGTCCAGCACATCCAGCGCGCACAGGTCGGCCACGCGCAGCTTCGTCGGCAGGTATCGGGGCGTCGAGCATGGTCGGCTTTCGTTGGCGAGAGTTGTCGGAATGATATCAGAACAGCGGTCCGGTAGTCGCCTTCTGCTGCAGGGTAGCGCGTGGCCAGGTGCGTGAATCCGCGAACAGCGCGGCAAATCCCCGGCTGTTTCTCCGATGGCGCCCGTACAGGCGCGCGCAAGCTCCAACAAAATCAACAATAACCTGCATGGCGCGGACAGCCCGTCCCCTCCGGCCATGTCCGCGGAGCCGGCATGAACCGTTTACGAAAGCTGCTCGGCTGGAGCCGTCGGCGGCCGCATCATTTCCTCGCTGCGTGGATCGCCGCCGTCCTGCTCGTCCTGTTGTGCGCGGGCGGCTACAACCTGCTGGAAGAGCGTCGCCGGATCATCAGCCGCACCGAGGCGCTGACGCAGAATTATGCGGACACCATCGCCAACCGCATGGAAGCATCGATCGCCAAGGTCGATGTGCTGCTGAGCCTGGTCGCCAAAGACTACGCGGCCCGGCACAGCGAGCCCGGGAGGCAGGTGCTGACCCGGCTGTTCGAGCAGGCGCTGCAACACCATCCCGAGATCGTGTCGGTGATGGTGATCCGACCCGATGGCTCGCTGGCCGATTACTCGCGCCCGGCGATGTCGCCAGCGCTGAATTTCCGCGACCGCGCGTACTTCCGCCATCACGCAAGCCATCCGGGCAATGCGCTGCGCATCGGCAGCCCGATCCGCAACCGGCTGGATGGACGCCTGACCGTGCCGGTCAGCATGCGACTCGAGTCCGCCGACGGCAGCTTTGCCGGCATTGCCTTCATCGGCCTGGCCGTCGAACATTTCGAGCGCGAATTCGCCGCGCTGCGCCTCGGGAGCGCTGGCTCGATCGCCATCAGCGACAGCGAAGGCGTGATCCTGTTCCGCCATCCGTCGGTGGCCGGGACCATCGGCGCCGACATCGGCAGCTGGCCAGTCTTCAGCGATGTCGTCCGGCACCACGAGTCGGGCGCCGGCCCCAGCGACTGCCCGGTTGACGACGTCGCCCGCATCCATGCGTTCCGGCATCTGCAGCGCTACCCCCTGATCGCGTTCGCGGGCATTGCGCAGTCCGACCTGCAGGCCGAATGGCTGGACTCGGTCCGGCGCAAACTGCCGCTGATGCTGGCCGCCCTCCTGTTGCTGTGGGCCTCCGGCCTCCTTGTGTACCGGCAGCTGCTGCGCGAGGAAAGGACGAAAGCGCGGCTGAAAGCCTCGCTGCGGCATGCCGACCTCGCGAACCATCGCGCCGCCATGCTCAACGACGCGCTGCAGAAGTCGGCCGATTTCCAGCAGGCGGTGCTCGACAGCACGTCCTGCGGCATCTTCGCCACCGACGTCAGCGGCGCGATCCTGTTCATCAACCGGGCGACGACGAAGATCCTCGGCTTTCCGGCCAACGACGTCGTCCGGACCATGAATGCGCTCGCCTTCCATCACGGCCAGGACGTGCATGCGGCGCTGACGCGCATGCGCAGCGGCGACTCGCCCTACCTGATGATGGTCGCGCACCTGAATGCGCATCCGGGCCGGGAGTGGACCTTCGTCGGCCGTGGCGACCGGCTGGTGCCGGTGTCGATCTCGGTCACCGCGCTGAAAGACAGCGAAGGGCGGCTCGACGGCTTCGTCACCATCTTCCACGACCTGACCGAAAGAAAGCGCTTCGAAGGCATGAAGTCCGATTTCGTGTCGGTGGTGTCGCATGAATTGCGCACGCCGGTGACCGCGATCCGCGGCGCGCTGTCGCTGCACCGGGCGGCCGTCGGCGCGGCAATGCCTGCGTCACAGCAGAAGCTGCTCGGCATCGCGTCCGACAACTGCGACAAGCTGGTACGCATCGTGTCCGACATCCTCGACATCGACAAGCTCGCGCACAACCGCCTCGTGCTGAACCTCACCGCCGAGTCCCTGCCCGGGCTGATCGGCCGTGCGATTGCGCAGACCGAGCCCTTTGCCGCGCAGTTCGGCGTCAGCTACTTGCTGCAAGCCCATCCTGCCGACCTGCAGCTCATGGTCGACGCCGACCGCTTCATCCAGGTGATGGTCAACCTGCTGTCGAACGCCGCCAAGTTCTCCCATCCGGACAGCGAGGTCGTGGTGAAGGCCTTTGAAGAAGACGGCCGCGCGGTGATTCGCGTCATCGACAACGGCATCGGCATACCGGAGGAATTCCGTCCCTATGTGTTCGAGCGCTTTTCCCAGCACAGTCCGGCGATGACCCGCAAGGCAGGCGGCACCGGCCTCGGGCTGGCGATCACGAAATTGCTGGTCGAGGCCCACGGCGGCCTGATCGGCTTTCGTTCAGGGCAGGGCAAGGGCACGACCTTCGAGGTCAGCTTGCCGCTGTCGCTCGGCGGCAGCGCCGACATCGAGGGCGGCGCCGACCGCTCGGGCAGCCGGCCGGATGCCTGATGCCTGAAGCCTGAGATTCAAGCGAGCGGGCCAGCCGGCATCAGGACGCGGGCGGCAGCGCGGACTGGCGCGGCGCATTCATCCACGCCGACAGCTGGCCTGCCTTCAGCGGCCGGCTGAACAGGAAGCCCTGCAGCTGCGTGCAGCCCAGCAGGATCACCGATGCGCGCATCGCGTCGGTCTCGATGCCTTCGGCTACCACTTCCAGCGACAGCCGCTGGCCCAGCATGACGATCGCCTCCGTGATCGCGCGCGACTCGGGCCGCTCCGACAGTTGCCAGACGAATGACTTGTCGATCTTGATCTTGTCGATTGGCAGGCGCGACAGGTAGGACAGGCTCGAATAGCCGGTACCGAAATCGTCGAGCGAGATGCGGATGCCGTCGTGGCGCAGCTCGGACAGCAAGCCGATCAGCGCGTCGAGGTCTTCCATCATCGCCGATTCCGTAATCTCCACCTGCAGCGCCGACGGCGGCAGCCCGTGCGCGCGCAGGCTGCCGAGCAGCTTGGCGCGGAAGTCCGGTTGCCTCAGCTGCAGCGTCGATACGTTGACCGCAATCGGCACCGGCGGCAGGCCGTCTGCCAGCCATTGCCGGTGCGTGCGGCAGGCTTCGTCGATCACCCAGTCGCCGATCGCGATGATCTGGCCGATCGCCTCGGCCGCGGGGATGAACTGGTCGGGGCCGACGCCGCCGGCCGGCCAGCGCAGCAGCGCCTCGACGGATTTCAGGCAGCCCGACTGCGCGTCCACCAGCGGCTGGAAGGCCAGCTCGAATTCGTCGCGCCCCAGCGCGCCGCGCAGCCGCTGCTGCAGCACCAGCTGCGAATGCACCCGCCCGGACAGCTCGGAAGAGAAGAATTGCCACTGGTTGCGGCCGATTTCCTTCGCCAGGTACATCGCATTGTCCGCCGCATTCACCAGCGTTTCCATGTCTTCGCCATCGCAAGGGAACAGGCTGATGCCGATCGACGCCGAGATCGCCACTTCGGCGCGGCCGACCGTGAACGGCCGCGCCAGCGCGTCGTTGAGGCGCTGCGCGAGCCGGGCGGCGTCGGCGCGGTCGCGGAGATGCGGCAGCAGCACGAGGAATTCGTCGCCGCCGATGCGAAAAGCGAGGTCGCCCTTGCGCGCGCATTGCCTGATCCGCTGCGCCACCGCGACCAGCAGCGCGTCGCCGGCCTGGTGGCCGTGCAGGTCATTGACGGGCTTGAAGCGGTCGAGGTCGATGAACAGCACCGCGCCCTCATGCTGGCCGCGCCGCGCGCTGTCGAAGACATGGCCGGAATACTCGAACAGCAGTGCGCGGTTGGGCAGGCCGGTCAGCTTGTCGTGCAGCGCGGCGCGCACGGCCTGTTCCTCGGCCCGTTTGCGTTCGGTGAAATCATGCGTGATGCCCATCACCTCGGCGACTTCGCCGTCGGGCCGGCGCAGCGGCACGCAGGTGATCTGCAGGTGGCGCGGTCCCGGCGCCAGTTCGACCTCGAGCTCCATGCGGCCGACCCGGCCTGCGTGCAGCGCGTCGTGCAGCAGCGGCTGCCACGGCCGGATCACGTCCGCCACGAAGATCTCGTCTTCGCGCTTGCCGATGAAGGCCTCGACCGGCAGCCCGGTGGTGCGGGTGGTGGCCGGATTGATGTAGCGGATGCGCAGGTCGCGGTCATAGATGACCACCACGTCCGGAATATTGTCGAAGGCCGTGCGAAAGCGCATCGCGCCGCTGCGCAGTTCGGCCTCGAGCGTCTTGCGCGCGGTCACGTCGAGGGTGGTGCCGACCATGCGCACGACGCCGATGTCGACGTCGAAGTAGGTCTTGCCGGTGGCCTCGATCCAGCGCAGCTCGCCGTCGGCTTCGCCCAGCGTGCGGTATTCCTCGTGAAAGCGCAGCCCGGGCCGCGCGATGCCCGCGTCGATCGCGCGCATCACCCGCGGCGCATCGTCCGGATGGATCAGCCGCAGCAGCCGGTCGATGTTCAGCGTCGCATCGTCGGGAATGCCGAAATGCCGGTGCACGCCAGTCGACCAGTAATTGCGCGGGTCGGCCGGGCCGATGTAATCGAACAGGCCGATCTGCGTGGCTTCCATCGCCATCTGCAGGCGGCGCTGGCTCTGCAGCAGCGCGTCTTCGGCGACGCGGCGGTCGTGAATGTCCTCCACGACCGACACGAAATGCGCCGGCCGTCCGTCGCTGTCATGCACGACGGTCGCATTCAGGCGGACCCAGACCAGCGAGCCATCCTTGCGGACATAGCGTTTCTCCAGCCGGTAGCTGGGAATCTCCCCGGCCACCAGCCGTACTGCCAGCGCCAGGTCGTCGTCCAGGTCTTCCGGACAGGTGATGTCCTGGAAGCTCAGCGCCATCAGCTCGTCGCGGCTGTAGCCGACGATGTCGCACAGCGCCTGGTTGACCTCGAGCCACTGGCCGTTCAGGTCGAGGTGCGCGATGCCGATCGACGCGTGCTCGAAGCTGACCGCATAGTCCCGCTCCCGACCCTGTTGCCGGCGTCTGGCCGCGCGCAGCGGTTCGCATTCGCAAGCGACGCGCAAGGCAGACGGCTCCGAAGGCGCGGGCGCGGCCGGTCGCCGTGCCCTTGCATCTGTTTGTCCCATGCTTGTCCCATCAGCTGTGGAAGGGCGCCCACCGGGGTGGGCGCCGTGACGTTTGCCCATGCTGAAGCATGATGATGGAGTGGCGGCCATCCGGCCCGGGGAACATCGGGGGAATCCGGCCGCAGTTCGGCATAATGCCGGCGCAGCCGGGTTTGCGCCGATATGCAGCGGTAAAGGCCCGGTATTCCTGCGATCGGTACCGGCCGCAAGCGCTACGCTCGGCTTATTTCATTTCGGATCGATGCGATCCTTACCAGGGCGATGCCAATGAGCCTTCCAGATATTCATTCCGTTCTGTTCGTCGAGGACGATCCGGACGTGCAGGCTGCCGTCCGCGTCGCGCTGCAGCAGAAGCACGGCGTTCATCTCAGGATCTGCAGTTCCGCGCGCGAGGCCTTGCAGGCCGCGGGCGATTTCCCCGCCAGCCTGCTGCTGCTCGACGTGATGATGCCGGAGATCGACGGGGTGACCCTGCTGGCCGGCCTGCGGCAGAAGGAACTCCACCGCAACACGCCGGCGGTGTTCCTGACTTCGCTGTCCCATCCGGAAGACGTGCGCTACTACCGTTCGCTCGGCATCACCGGCGTGATCCCCAAGCCCTTCGATCCGGCCAGGCTCGGACAGCAGCTCGCCGAGATCGTGGCCGACCGCGCCGACGCCGACGAATCTCCGCCGCCGATGGCCGAGGAACTGATGGTGCTGCAGCGCGTGTTCGAGCGCGACCTGCCGCAGCGACTGGAGAGCATTCGCGGCGCGCTGCAGCGCTGCCGCGTCGGCACGGTCTCGCGCGCCGACTGCGCCCGCCTGTGGGAACTGGTCGAGGAACTGCGCAATGCGGCCAACACCTTCGGCCACGAGCGCATCGGGCGCGAAGCGCTGCGCATCGAGCAGGCGGCTGCAGCGCTGGTGCTCAATCCCGGCCGCAACATGGCCGACCTGCTGAAGATCGAGCTCGGGCTGCTCAGCTGCGGGCTGTGAACATGCGGCGGCCGGCGGCCGCCGTGTTCAACCCTTCGACAGCTTCTGCCACGCGCCGCTGCGCTTCATCGCACCCCAGCCGGACTTCGTGTTGAACACCCAGCGATACAGCCCCACCAGCCGCCACCATGAATTGATCTGCCGGTAGCCGAAGTTTTCGATGACGGCCACCGCCAGCAGCTTCGCCAGCTGCCCCTTGCCCGGATACATGTGGAAGGACATTTCTTCCAGCAGCAGCCCGGACACCGACAGCATGATGCCCAGCCCGAATGCAACGAAGGTGAACGCCGCAAAGGCGTTCCACGAAATGCTGCCGTGAGGAAGGCGACCAGCATGAACAGATAGCCGGACAGCTCCAGCAGCGGGCCGAGCCATTCGAACAGGGCCATGAACGGAAACGCGACCCAGCCCGGCACGCCGCCGTTCGGCAGGAACATCAGCCGCCAGTTCGCCGCCAGGCTCTCCGACAGGCCGCGCTGCCAGCGTATGCGCTGGTTGCGCAGCGTGGCGAGGTCTTCCGGCGATTCGGTCCAGCACACCGGGTCGGGCAAAAATTCGATGCGATAGGCTTCGCGGCGCGCGCGCAGCTCGCGATGGATGCGCACCACCAGCTCCATGTCCTCGCCTATCGTGTTCGGACGGTATCCGCCGACCGAGATCACGGTCTCCTTGCGGAACAGGCCGAACGCGCCCGAGATGATCAGCATGCCGGAGATCGCCGACCAGCCGAGCCGGCCGAACAGGAAGGCGCGCAGGTACTCGACCACCTGGAACAGCGCCAGCAGCGAGTCCGGCAGCCCGACCCGCGTCAGGTAGCCGCCCTCGATGGTGCAGCCGTTGGCCACGCGCACCGTGCCGCCGGTGGCCACCACGCGGCTGTCGCGCAGGAAGGGGCCCACCACGCGCTGCAGGCTGTCGCGCTCCAGCACCGAGTCCGCGTCGATCCCGCAAAACAGCGGATAGCGCGCGGCATTGATGCCGGCGTTCAGCGCGTCGGCCTTGCCGCCGTTGGCCTTGTCGATCACCTTCAGCTGCGGATGCCGCTGCGAGCGCCAGACCGAGCGCACTTCGGCGGTCCGGATCTGCGCGTAATACGCCTCCGGGAAGGGCTCCAGCCCGAATTCGCGCACCAGCGCATCGAGCGTGCCGTCCTTCGAACCGTCGTTGATGACAATGACCTCGAACTCCGGATACGACAGCTGCAGCAGCGAACGGATCGAGCCGCTGATGGTGGCTTCCTCGTTGTACGCCGGCACCAGCACGCTGATCGGCAGTTCGTGGCCCGAGAACACCTGCGGCAGCTGGTCGAGCAGGATCTCGTGGTTGCGCCGGCGCAGCGCGAACAGCGCGAGCAGGTTCAGGCCGAGGTAGCCCGAATTCAGCAGCACGAAATAGCTGAAGAAGAGCAGGCTCAGGCTGTCGATCAGGTTCATGGCGGGCAGGAAGTTCAGGCAGCGAAACGGAAGTCGGCCAGCACATGCTCGGCCATGTTGCGGCCGTAGCGATCCTCGCAGGCGTCGGCCAAGCGGCGCAGCCCGTCGATGCCGCCGCCGGGCAGCGCAACGATCGCGCGCGCGGCGCTGTTGCGCACGTGCCAGTTGCGGTCGCCGAGCATCGCGGCCATCGCGTCTAGATCGGAAGCGTCGCCGATCCGCGCCAGCGCATTGATCGCCGCCACGCGCACGCGCTGGTCCGCATGGCGCAGGCAGTCGCGCAGCGGCGTCAGCAGCGCGGGCTGGTCGACCAGCGCCAGCGCCTCCGACAGCAGCGGCGGCGAGGCCAGCGAGACCAGCTTGTGCTGGGTCGTCAGGTCGGGCGCGATGCGCAGCCCGGCCAGCAGCCGGATCGCGCGCGTCGTCGCGCGCTCGTCCGGCCCGTCCAGCGCGGCCAGCAGCGGCGCGGCCACGCCGGCGGCGCAGGGGCGCAGGATGGTCAGCAGCTGCGGCACGGGCCAGTCGTCGCGCTGCACGCACTGCGGCACCAGCGACGCGGCGCGCTCGGGCGAGATCCGCAGCGCCGAGTGCAGCGCCTGCAGCGACAGCACGCTGTCGCGCGAGGCCACGTGCGCCAGCAGCGGCTGCAGCGCCGGCTCGAGGCCGAGGTGGCCCGCGACCACGATGGCCAGCAGCCGCTCGCCGCGGTTGCCGCGGGCCAGCATGCGCAGCGCCAGTTCATCGCAGTGCAGCTCGCGCGCGAGGGCGGCCAGCGCGGAGCCGGCGTCGCCGCGCAGCGAGGTCTGCAGGTGCAGCCAGAGCTTCAGGAAATGGATCTGTTCTTCCTTGCGCAGCGGCCGCAGCGGCCCGGTCGGCATGCCGAAACTGGCCTGCGCCAGCAGCGGATGCCATTCGGCGCTGACCTGCGCGGCGATGCTGTCCTCGCGCACCTGGCGTCGGCGCAGCCTCAGTATCTCCAGCCAGACCAGCAGTGCGACCACGAGGGTCCAGGTGCCGGCGACCAGCGCGGCATGGGCATCGGCCTCAAAAGGCAACGACGATGCCAAGGCTGCCGCCCGTGCGTGAATAGAAATCGCCCTGGCGCGTGGTGCCGGCTGTGTAGTCGATGGCCAGGTTCGGGCGGATCCAGTGGCGTCCCGTCAGCGTCAGCGAGCGGACGTCGCTGTTGACGACGTCGCCGGCGATGCTGGTCGGCTCGCGGCCGCTGGCCAGCAGCAGGTTGATGCGGTTGCGCTCGCCGTAATAGCGCGACAGCCGCGCCACCAGGGTCTGGTTGTCTTCCGAGTAGGCGTGGCTGTTGTAGGCGGTCAGCGCCGCGCCCCAGTCGCCGAAGTAGTGCTCGACGCCCGCCGACAGCTGGTTCACCGTCACCGCGTCATAGCGGGTCTGGCGCACGCCGCCGTGCAGCAGCCATCCGCGTGCGGCTTCGAACTGCACGCTGGCGCCGATGCCGGTGCGCGCCAGCACGCGGTGGCTCGGGCTGGCGTTGCCGTCGATGCCCAGGCGCAGCCGCTCCGTCACCGGGGCGCTGTAGAAGCCCTCGAGCTGCTGGTCGTCGAGGCCGAAGCGGCGCGTGGTGTTGATGCGTACGCCGCCGATGGCCGCGCGCGTGTCGCCATGCTCGATGAAGATCGATTCGTTGCGCCATGATTCGCGGCCGGCGGTCAGGTTGTCGCCGCCGGCAAGAAAGCCGGCCAGGGTATCGGCTGCGGCCGCGCGGGCCAGCGTGCAGGCAAGGACGGCCGCCAGCGCGGCCGGTCGGGAAAAGGTCATGGTCATCAGGCGGAGACTCGGATGAAGCGGCGCAGGCGCGCCAGCAGTTCGGTGGGCTGGAAGGGCTTGACGATGTAATCGTTGGCGCCGGCGTCGAAGGCGCGCACGATGTCGCGCTCCATGTTCTTTGCGGTCAGCATGATCACCGGCACCTGCGCCCAGCCGGGCTGCTGCCGGATGGTGCGCATCAGCTCGAAGCCGTCATGGTAGGGCAGCATCACGTCCAGCAGCACCAGGCTCGGCGGCGTGGCGGCGGTGGTGACCAGCTCGATCGCCGTGCGGCCGTTGTCGGCGACCTGCGTGGCGAAGCCGTGTCTTTCGAGCAGGAACTTCAGCAGACCTGCAATGTGTTCGTCGTCCTCGATGATCAGTACGTTGTCCATGGGCGTCGGTCGGTGGGCGTCGTTCAGTGGGCGTCGCGCCAGGCCGCTGCCAGCGCGCGCAGCTGCGCCAGCGGCACCGGCGTGCCGGCGTTGTCGATGCAATCGAGCACTTGCAGTTCGGCGCGGCGCGCCTGCTCGCCCAGCGCGTCGAACCCGAAGATGCCGGCGCTGCCGGCGAGCGAATGGAAGGCGGCCGACAGCGCGGCCAGCGACGGCCGGTCCGCCGGCGCGGCCGCGCAGGCGTCGAGCGCCGCATCGATCTTGTCGAGCCGGGCGGGCAGGCTGCCGGCGAATTTCTGCTTCAGCAGCTCGAGCTGCGCGAGCAGCGCGGGATCGGCCTCGGTCATCGCGCCTCCGCCAGCTTCTGCCGGATCTGGTCCGCGAGCGTCAGCGGATCGAAGGGCTTCGGAATGACCGCTGTCGCGCCCTGCGCAAGGTACTGGTCGACCTCGGCGCGCTGCACGCGCGCGGTCATGAAGATCGCCGGCGCGCTCGCGCCGTTCTCGGACCGGCGCAGATGGGTCAGCAGCGTCGGGCCGTCCATGCCGGGCATCATCACGTCGAGCAGCAGCAGGTCCGGCAGGAAGTCGGCGATCGCGACCAATGCCTGTTCGCCCGATTCGCAGGCGCGCACATCGAAGCCGCCGAGGTCCTGCAGCGCTATGCGGGCGATGACCTGGATGTCCGGGTCGTCCTCGACATACAGGACTTTCAGGGGCGCTGATTTGTTTTCCATGTTCACCGCTTGTAAAAGACGTCTCGCCGATTATATGTTGCTTTTTTTGTATCCGGTCTGGCGAGCAGAGCGCGAAACACGGGTCATTTGGCGCTGCTGATACTGTGCCAACGGCGCGTCCGGCGATAGCCGATGCACGCCTGCGGGACGATGCATGATCACGCCCCAGTCTGCCAGCGCAATCTGGTTGCGTCCTGCCGCCTCGGCGCGGTACATCGCCTGGTCGGCCCTGCCTGCGCATGCGCTCGCTGACGTTGATCGCAACGCCAGCGGCGGGCTCGAAGCGGCGGTGATGATCGGTTTTGAAATGATTTTTTGTGTTGGCTTGTTTTGTTATTAATTTAGCACATATCCTCGGGTGAGCGAACAGCGCAATCCCGAGCGCCATCCGCCGGCGGGATTGCCGGCAGCGGATAGTTCGCAATATCAAAGCGGTTTCAGTTAAGCTGCCGTCAGCGCCCCCGGTCTTTGACGCGCGGTCCGGGGCGCGCATCCATTTCCCGCGACGGCACGGGGAAGCGGGCAGAAAAGAACACCAATAACGACCAGAGACAGTCCTGCCACGGGAGGCCCTGATGCAGCCGGACCAGCGTGACCATATCGATGCAGTGATGAAGTTCGTCGAGCGCGGCAGCGGCCTGCCCGCCGTGTTCGGCCATGAAGCGGTGATCCGCGAATCCTAGCTGCGTTGCGTGCATGAGCACCGGCTCGATCCGTCGCGGATGAAGGAGGCGGTGATCCTGCCGGCGCAGCGCGTGCGCGAGCACCAGGAGCAGATGGACGATTTCCTGCAGATCGCCCGCCACGGCCTCGAGAGCCTGTACCACCAGGTGACCGGCCTCGGCTATGTGGTGCTGCTGACGGACGCGAAGGGCATCACCGTCGATTTCATCGGCGACCTCAGGCTCGACACCAGCCTGCGCAAGGCCGGGCTTTACCTCGGCGCCGACTGGAGCGAGCAGCACGCCGGCACCTGCGGCGTGGGCACTTGCATCAGCACCGGCGAGGCGCTGACCGTGCACCTCGGCGAGCACTTCGACGCGACCCACATTCCGCTCACCTGCACCTCCAGCCCGGTCTACGATTCGCAGGGAGAGATGTTCGCGGTGCTGGACATCAGCGCGCTGTCATCGCCGAAGCCGAAGGACAGCCAGGCGCTGGCGCTGCAGCTGGTGAAGCTGTTCGCGCGGCAGATCGAGGACGCCGCCTTCCTGCAGCGGCACCGCCGGCAGTGGGTGCTGCGCCTTGCGTCCGCGCCGCAGTTCCTCGACGTGAATCCGGCGATGCTGGTCGCGCTCGACGCCGGCGGCACCGTGGTCGGCCACAATCGCGGCGCGCAGCTCGGGCTGCGCACGCCGGGCGGCCGCCGGCTGATCGGCCGGCGCATCGCGGAGCTGCTCGATTTCAGCTTCCAGGACATCGGCAAGTTCATCGCCGGGCAGGGTGCGCCGCATCGCGCCGTCACCCGGACCGGCGGCACCGAGCTGCTGTTCATGACCGTCACGCCGCCGCCGGTGCCGTCGATTGCGCGCGCGCCGGCCGAGGCTGTGCTGCCGGCGCCGCTGGCCGAGCTCAGCGCCGGCGATCCGGCGCTGGAGGCGCAGCTGGCCCGCGCGGCAAAGCTCGTCGATTCGCCGATCAGCGTGCTGGTGACCGGCGAGACCGGCAGCGGCAAGGAATATTTCGCGAAGGCGATGCATGCGAGCGGCGAGCGGCGTCGGCGTCCTTTCATTGCGGTCAACTGCGCGGCGATACCCGACAGCCTGATCGAGAGCGAGCTGTTCGGCCACCTGCCCGGCAGCTTCTCCGGCGCGGCGCCGAAGGGCAAGCGCGGCCTGATCCTCGAGGCCGACGGCGGCACGCTGTTCCTCGACGAGATCGGCGACATGCCGCTGGCGCTGCAGTCGCGGCTGCTGCGCGTGCTGTCGGAGCGCGAGGTTCATCCGGTCGGCGCGGCGCGCCCGGTGCCGGTGAACGTGCGCGTGATCGCGGCCACGCATGCGCCGCTGGAGGCGCTGGTGCGCGCGGGCCGCTTCCGCGATGACCTCTACTACCGGCTCAACGGCGCGCAATTCCGGCTGCCGCCGCTGCGCGAGCGCGCCGACCTTGCCGAGATGATCCGACGCCTGCTCGGGGGCCGCGAGATCGCGCCGGCGGCCCTGCAGAAGCTGGTCGCGTGGCGCTGGCCCGGCAACCTGCGCGAGTTGCGCAACTCGCTCGATTACGCCGCCAGCATGGCCGCCGGCGGCGTGATCGAAGCCGGCGACCTGCCGATGCCCGACGACGGCCGCGCGCTGCCGCCGCCGGATGTGTCCATGCAGGCCAGCGGCGATCCGGCGCTGCGCGAACTGCTGCGCGCGCATCGCTGGAACGTCAGCGCAGTGGCGCGGCAGCTCGGCGTGGCGCGCATGACCATCTACCGGCGCATGAAGCGCGCCGGCATCATTGCGCCGCACGACGCCGGCGATCCGGCGCTGCAGGTGTCACACCTGTCACAGTGACAGCGTGACGTTTGTGCGTGCGCGCCGGCTCGCGGCGGCGCGCGCAGCGCTGCAACGGCGCGGGCCGTGAACCCGCGCACGGGATGGCACGCTTCTTGAATTCATCATCATCAGGCGGCCCGCCCATGAGGCCGCCGACGACAGATTCGAGGAGACTCGCCGGATGAGCAACGACACACCCAGCCAGCGCGCCCGCCGCTGGCTCGCGCGGTTCGAGCAAGCCCTGTCCTCCGCGGACATCACTGCAGCGCAATCGCTGTTCGTGCCCGATTGCTACTGGCGCGACCTGGTCGCCTTCACCTGGAACATCAAGACGCAGGAAGGACGCGAGGCGGTCACGCACATGCTCGCCTGGCAGGTGCCGAACGTGAAGCCGTCGAATTTCAAGTTGAGCGGCGAAGCCAGCGAAGCCGACGGCATCGTCGACGCCTGGTTCGATTTCGAGACGGCGGCGGCGCGCGGCCTCGGCCACGTGCGGCTGCGCGCCGGCGACGATGGCGACGACCAGGCGTGGACCCTGCTGACGACGATGGTCGAACTGAAGGGCTTCGAGGAGCGCAAGGGCGAGCGCCGTGACAAGGGCGCCGAGCATGGCGCGCACCCCGGACGTACAAGCTGGCTGGAACGGCGCCGGGAGGAAGAGGCCGCGCTCGGCCACACGGAGCAGCCGTACACATTGATCATCGGCGGCGGGCAGGGCGGCATCATGTTGGCCGCGCGGCTGCGCCGGCTCGGCGTGCCGACCATCGTGGTCGAGCGCAACGAGCGGCCCGGCGACAGCTGGCGCAAGCGCTACAAGAGCCTGTGCCTGCACGACCCGGTCTGGTACGACCATTTGCCCTACCTGCCTTTCCCCGACGACTGGCCGGTGTTCTCGCCGAAGGACAAGATCGCCGACTGGCTCGAGGCCTACACCAGGATCATGGAGATCAACTACTGGGGCTCGACGACGGCAAAGAAGGCCGTGTTCGACGAGTCGCGCGGCGAATGGGCGGTGACGGTCGAGCGCGGCGGCAAGGAGATCGTGCTGCGCCCGAAGCAGCTGGTGTTCGCGCTCGGCGTGTCCGGCTATGCCAACGTGCCGAAGATTCCCGGCGCCGAGACCTTCCTCGGCGAGCAGCATCATTCGAGCCGCCATCCGGGGCCGGAGGCCTACAAGGGCAGGAAGGCGGTGGTGCTGGGCTCGAACAATTCGGCGCACGACATCTGCGCTGCGCTGTGGGAGAACGGCGCCGACGTGACCATGGTGCAGCGCTCCAGCACCCATATCGCGACCTCGGATTCGCTGATGGAGCTGGCACTCAGCGGGCTCTACAGCGAGCAGGCGGTGAAGAACGGCATTGATCATCACAAGGCCGACCTGATCTTTGCCAGCGTGCCGTACCGGATCATGCACAACTTCCACATCCCGGTGTACGAGCAGATGAAGAAGCGCGACGCCGACCTCTACGGCCGGCTCGAGAAGGCCGGCTTCCTGCTCGACTTCGGCGACGACGGCTCGGGGCTGTTCATGAAGTACCTGCGGCGCGGCTCCGGCTATTACATCGACGTCGGCGCCAGCGAACTGGTGGCGAACGGCTCGATCCGCTTGAAGAGCGGCGTGAACGTCGAGCGCATCAATCCGAAGTCGGTGACGCTGAGCGACGGCACCGAGCTGGAGGCCGACCTGCTGGTGTACGCGACCGGCTATGGCTCGATGAACCAGTTCCTCGCCGACCTGGTGTCGCCGGAAGTGGCGGACCGCGTCGGCAAGGTCTGGGGGCTTGGCTCCGATACCACCAAGGATCCCGGCCCGTGGGAGGGCGAGCTGCGCAACATGTGGAAGCCGACCCGGCAGCCGCAGCTGTGGATCCACGGCGGCAACCTGCACCAGAGCCGGCATTACTCGCAGTTCCTGTCGCTGCAGCTGAAGGCGCGCTATGAGGGCCTGCCGACGCCGGTGTACGGGCAGGCCGAGGTGCATCACCGGCGCTGAGCCGCGCGCGGCGCCGGCCCGACTACGCAAGACAAACCGAACCACTCCCTGCTGGTGTATTGCGGTAATTTGACTTGCCCGGTGCCGAAAGGCCCGGGCAATTTTTTTGAAACCGGCATCGCAGGGCGTCGTGCTAGATTCGCGCGACTGCCTTTCCGTCCCCCCGCGGCAACCGCCCAAACCAGGCTCTCCGTCTTCCGCACCGGCGTCGGCGGGCCGACGACCAACCACAACAGAGACAAGACATGACCGGCATTTACAGCAGCACCCACCGCGCCCTGCAGGACGAGCTCGGCACCCGTCCCCTCGCCGACCGCCTCGAGCAAGTGATCGTGAAAAACGAATTCGACGACGAGGCCAAGGGCTTCATCGAGTCGCGCGACCTGTTCTTCCTGTCCACCGTCGACCACCAGGGCCGTCCGACCGTGTCCTACAAGGGCGGCGACCCGGGCTTCGTGCGCATCGTCGATGCGACCACGCTGGTCTTCCCGAGCTATGACGGCAACGGCATGCATTTCTCGACCGGGAACATCGCCGGCGGCTCCAGCGTCGGCATGCTGTTCATCGCCTTCGACAAACCGCACCGGATCCGCGTGCACGGCACCGCGACGGTCAGCCGTGACGATCCGATGATGGCCGAATACAAGGAAGCCGAATTCATCATCCGCGTGAAGCTCACCGACCTGTGGCAGAACTGCCCGCGCTACATCCATCGCTACACCAAGGAGACCGCGTCCCGTTACGTGCCGCGCGCGCAATGCGATACGCCGCTGGCCGGCTGGAAGCAGACCGACCTGGTGCAGGACGTGATCTCCGAACAGGACGCGCGCCGGGCGCAGCAGCTGGGCGTGATCGGCATCGGCGACTGGCTGGAGAAGGTGAAGGCCGGCGACCCGGAGGCCTGACCCGCCGGGGAGGCCTTGGCAGCCCCCGGTGCATGTGCTAGTTTTTGTATCGAATTTGGCAATAATGCCGAATGACGCTCGCACTGACAGTGCCGCTGCAAGTGCGGGAATCTGCATCCACCGGGAGGAACCATGAACAAGCTTTCAACCAAGCTGCATTTGCTGGCGGCCGCACTGGTCGCACCGGCGTTCGTCGCCAGCCCGGGCGCCGTGGCTGCGCCGCCTGCCGATTCCGCAGCCATCGTGCTGGCGCAGGCGACGACGGATTGCAAGTCCTGCGGCGAGGTGACCGAGGTGCGCAGCGTCGAGGTTGCCGGCAAGGGCAGCGGCGTCGGCGTCGGTGTCGGCGCGGTGGTCGGCGGCCTGCTCGGCAACAAGGTCGGCGGCGGCACCGGCCGGGCCATCGCCACCGTCGGCGGCGCGGTCGCCGGCGGCTATGCCGGCAACGAGATCGAGAAGCGCGTGCGCAAGGACACGCAGTTCGAGGTGGTGGTGCGCATGCAGAGCGGCAAGACCCGCGTCTTCAGGTTCGAGCAGCAGCCAACGTGGGAAGTCGGCGAGCTGGTGAAGGTGGTCAACGGCGCGCTGGTGCAGCGCGACGAATGAGGCGCTGACGGCCGGGAGGCTTCACCCTTTTCGTTTTCATACCGATAAGCCGGCACCGGTCGACGAGCCGATTTGCGCGGGACGGCATCGATATGGTTTAAGATATCGACTGTTTCCTCGCGGCAATGAATTTTCCATGCAGCGTCATCCGGCATGGTGAGCCGCGTCGCGCTGTCCGTTCCTGTTACCTGTCCGAACCCTGACCCGACCCGAACCTGACGACTGTCATTGCCGGGGGGCGCTCCTGTTCCGCAGCGCCCTCGACGAACCCTCCGACCATGTCGACCCTCCCTCCCGTAGATTTTCGTTCCTGGTGGACGGCACTCGCGCAACGGACATTCCGGCCCTGGCTGGCGGCATGGGTGCTGGCATTCACGGCGGTGATCCTGGCCGGCTGGTGGATCGTGTCCTGCATGACGGACGACCTGCGCCGTTCCGGCGTTGCGCTGGCCGAGGCGCGCGTGCAGTCCCGGGCGCAGTCCTACGGGCGCCAGCTGGACGACCTGATGGTGCGCCTGGACGAGGTCGGCCAGGCGATGATGGCCGAATGGTCAAGGCAACCCGGATCGATCGATTACCTGAAGCTGCTGGTCGGACTCAACCTGGCGGGCAAGCCCCTGTATGCGGCGTCGCTGGACGAGCGAGGCCGGGTCGCGTCGGCGTCCGTTCCTGCGCCGGCCGGCAAGGAGGCGAGCGGCCCCTTGCTTGACCATCACCGCCGGCGCTGCTGCAGCGGCTGGCATGTCTCGCCGCCGGAACACTCGGCTATCTTCGGCACGGAAGTGGTGCAGATGAGCCATGCGATGGAGCGGCCCGCCGGACAGTTGGCCGGCGTGCTGGTGTTCGCCATGGCGCCGGATTTTTTCGCAGCCTTCGAGGACGACTCCTTCATCGGGAAGGACGACTTTGTCAGCGCCCGGATCGCCGACGGCCCGGTGCTGGTGACGAGGCTGGCCGCAGCACGCACTCAACCCACCGCTTACCGTGAAACACCGGTCTACCCGGCGGCGCAGGGCGTGCGGCTGGAGCCGGGCGAGATGTTCAACGACGGTGTCGCCCGCTTCGTCGCTTGGCGCAGGCATGCCTTCCTGCCGATCGTCGCGGTCGCAGGCATCAGCCGGGCGGGCGCGATGGCCAGGGTCGAGCATGAAGTGCGGCTATACCATACCGTCGCCTGGATGATGACTGCGGTGCTGGCGCTGATCTGTGCGGCCGGCATGGCCATCGGCGGCCGGCTGTCGGTGCGCCGCGCGAACGAGGACGAGGTGAGGCAGGTTTATCGCACCGCGACCGATGCGGCCGATGAAGGCTTCTACATGCTGCGCCCGCTGTGGGATGCGCAGGGTGAGCTGGCCGATGTCCAGTTCGAGGATGTCAATGAGCGCGGCGGTCTCTTGCTCGGCCAGCACCGCAGCGTGCTGCTGGGCCGGCCGGCCAGTGCGGTGCTGCTGCCGGCCGCGTTCGAGAACGTGCTGGAACTCGTGCACCGGGCGCTGAAGCACCAGGTGGTGGTGGATGAACATCGCGTGCCCGCCGAGACGGGGCTGCCGTCCCAGTGGCTGCATCGCCATGCGGTGGCGATCGGTGCCGGCGTGGCCCTGACGCTGCGCGACATTTCGCAGGCCAAGGCGCACGAGGGCGAGCTGCTTGAGCTGGCCCAGCGCGACAACCTGACCGGGCTGCCGAACCGGCTGTGGCTGCACCGGTTCCTGCCGGCGGCGATACAGCGCGCCCGCCGCGCCCACAGCACGCTGGCGGTGCTGTTCATCGACCTCGACCATTTCAAGCCCGTCAACGACACCCTCGGCCACGATGCCGGCGACCGTTTGCTCAGGGACATCGCGCGCTGCCTGCGCGAGACGCTGCGCTCGAGCGACCCTGTCGTGCGGCTGGGCGGCGACGAATTCCTCGCGATCGTCGAGAACCTCGATGCGGTCGAGAGCATCGACGCGCTGGCGCAAAAGCTCATCGATGCCATCGCCGGGCCCTTGCGCACGCAGGACGGTCCGGTCGCCAAGGTTGGCGCGTCGATCGGCATCAGCGTCTTCCCGCAGGACGGCGAGCGCGCCGACGACCTGCTCAGGTATGCCGACATTGCGAAGGTGCATGCCAAGGCGCGCGGGCGCGGGCAGCATTGCCGTTACCTTCCCGAGTACTCGTCACGCATCGCCGAGCGGCTGGACAATGAGCAGGCGCTGCGGCTGGCGCTGGAGCGCGACGAGCTGTTCGTGCATTTCCAGCCGAAGGTGAAGCTGCGTTCCGGCCGGCTCAGCGGCGCCGAGGCGCTGGTGCGCTGGCAGCGGCCCGGGCACGGGCTGGTGATGCCGGTCGAGTTCATCGCGCTGGCCGAAGATCTCGGGCTGATCGTGCCGATCGGCGAGCAGGTGATTCGTCGCACGGTGGCGCAGCTGGCCGCGTGGCGGCGCGCCGGCCTGCCGCACCTGCGGGTGGCGGTGAATGTGTCGCCGGAGCAGTTGCGGCGCGCGGACGTGGCGGGTTTCGTGCAGCAGGCGCTGGAGTCGCAGCAGGTGCCGCCGGACTGCCTAGAGATCGAGATCACCGAATCGGCGATGGTCGAGCAGAGCGACGCGGTGCAGCGGCAGCTGGAGCGCCTGCGCGAGCTGGGCGTGCGGCTGGCGATCGATGATTTCGGCACGGGCTATTCATCGCTGGCGCAGTTGCAGCGGCTGGATGTGGACGTGATCAAGCTGGACCGCGAACTGGTGATGCCGCTGCAGCCGGGCAGCGATGCCGAGGCCCTGTGCCGCGCGATCATCTGGATGGCGTCGGCGCTGGGGCTGGAGGTGGTGGCCGAGGGCGTCGAGACGGTCGAGCAGCGGCGCGTGCTGAGCGATGTCGGCTGCGACGAGATCCAGGGCTATCTGGTCTCCCGGCCATTGTCGGCGGAGGAATTCGAGCCGCTGCTGCGGCTGCCGCAGCTGAACATCGCCGATGGTATCGGCGTCGTCGCCGCCACCGTCGAGCGCTAGCCTCCGGCTGCCGCCGTCTTAGCCTGTCAGTTCCGTCGCCTCGGCCGCGAGCGCCCGCGCTGCCGCGCCGGCGATGTCCAGCGAGCGCAGGCGCAGCTCCGGGTCATAGATGTCGGACACCAGGATGAATTCGTCGGCCGCAGTCAGTTCGGCCAGTTGCGCAAAGCCCGAACGCACCGATGCCGGCCCGCCGATCACGGCCGCCCCGTGGAAGTCTTCGATGCCGGCGCGCGCGCGCGGATCGAGGCTTTCCATGAACCCTTCCACCGGCGGCTGCAGCGGCTTGCGCTGGCCGGTGAGTATGCCCAGCACGCGCCGCCGCGCGGTGCTGGCGAGGTAGTCGGCTTCTTCGTCGGTCGGTGCGGCAATCAGGGGCACGCCGATAGCGACATACGGCGACTGCAGCGCGTCCGACGGCCGGAATTCGCGGCGGTACAAGGCGATCGCCTGCAGCAGCTGGTGCGGCGCGAAGTGCGACGCGAATGCGTAAGGCAAGCCGCGCGCTGCCGCCAGCCGCGCCGAAAACAGGCTGGAACCGAGCAGCCAGATCGGCACGTTGGTGCCGGCGCCGGGCATCGCGATCACGCGCTGGCCCGGCTGCACCGGCCCGAGGTAGTGCTGCAATTCTTCCACTTCGCGCGGGAAATCTTCTTCCGTTTCCATGCGGTCGCGGCGCAGCGCGCGCATGGTCAGGCCGTCGGTGCCGGGCGCGCGCCCGAGCCCGAGGTCGATCCGGCCCGGGTACATCTCGGCCAGCGTGCCGAAGGCTTCGGCCACTGTCAGCGGCGCATGGTTGGGCAGCATGATGCCGCCGGAGCCGACGCGGATGCGCGTGGTGCCGCCGGCGATGTGGCCGACCAGCACGGCGGTGGCCGAGCTGGCCACGTCGACCATGTTGTGATGCTCGGCCAGCCAGTAGCGTGTGAATCCCAGCGCCTCGGCATGGCGCGCGGTGCGCAGCGCAATCGCGATGCCGTCGCCGACGCTGACGCCCTCGCGGTTGGTCACGAGGTCGAGCATCGAGAGCGCGGGCGTTTTCAGTGAATGCATGTTGGTCGTCGGAACAGCGCGGCAGGCGGCGTGCGCTGACTCGGGCCGGCCGCCGCCGCAGTTGGCGTGAAGATGATGATTTTAAGGGATACGCGCAGCCGCCGGCTTTTTCCGGCCCGGCATCAACTGCCCGGCATCAGCCGCTCGAGCGCGACATCGACGGCGTCGGTGGCATTGCGCATCCAGATCTCGCCGTACTGTATCGTCACCTGCAGCTGCATGGTGCGCTCGCACAGCGCTTCCAGCCGTTCGGCCGCCTCGGCATCGATGCGCCAGACCGACAGGTTTTTCGTCCGCGCGAGCTTGTTCGCGACCTGCTTCCACCAGATGTCGGCGCTGCTGCCGTACGCATACACCTGCACCTCGCCGGCGCGGCCGCAGGCCTTCAGGATGCGGCGCTCCTCGGGCTGGCCGACCTCGATCCATTGCTCGACTGCGCCGGTCAGGTCCTTCTGCCAGATGTCCGGCTCGTCGGTGTCGGATATGCCCTTGCCGAATTCGAGCCGCTCATGCGCGTTCAATGCGAACACCAGCACGCGCGTCATCATCCGCTGCAGCGTCTCGGACGGGTGGCAGGCGATGTTCAGCGCGTGGTCGGCGTAGTAGTGCCTGTCCATGTCGGCGACCTGCAGCTGGACTTTGTAGATGACGGATTTGATGGCCATGGTTCGATGCGGTGGGCCGCGCTTGCGCGGACGGGAAAATCGCGCAGTGTACCGTGCGCGGCGCTTGCCGATGCGCTTTTGCAGAAAGCGGATAATGGCATCGCGCTTCGGCCTGCCGCAGCGCCCGAGAACAATTCGAAATCCGATAAGGGTGGATCGCGTGAACACACATCGCTGCTGCGGCGCGCTCAGGCGCGCGCTCCTTTGCCTCGTCGCTTCCTTCCTGCTCGCCGGCGCCGGCCATGCGCAGGAAAAGGATGCGGTCGGCACCGGCTTCTTCGTCTCGAACGCCGGGCATATCGTCACCGCGTTCCATGTCATCCGCGGCCGTTCGCAGGTGCTGGTCGGGCCGATCGGGCCGGCCGAGCGCAAGGTCTGGCGCGTGGCGACGGTACTGAAAACCGACGAGGCCAACGACCTCGCGCTGCTGCAGGCGCGGCTGGAGCGGCCGCCGCTGACGGTGGCGCCGTGGAGCGAGGTGCCGGTCGGGCTGGAGGCGCTGGTGATCGGGTATCCGCAGCCCTTCGTGCAGGGGCTGTCGAAGAAGGTCACGCTGGGCATCGTCAACGGCGAGCGCACCGAGACCGGCGAACAGGCGCTGTTCCAGCTCAGCGCCGAGGTACAGCGCGGGAATTCCGGCGGCCCGGTGCTGTCGCCGGATGGCGTCGTGATCGGTGTCGTGCGCGCCAAGCTGAACGCGCTGTCGCTGGCGCAGAAGACCGGCGACATCGCGCAGAACGTGAACTTCGCGCTGAAGTCGTCAAGACTGATTGAGTTCCTGCAGTCCGCCGGCGTGCCGGTGCAGGTCGAGAAGCCGAACCTCGTGCTGCAGCCGCGTCCCTACGAAACCTATCGCAAGGCCGAGGCCTCGATCATTGCCGTCATCGCGCGGAACCCGCCGGGCGCGGCAGCCGTCCCCGCCGACCCGCGCGGGCTGCCGGCGAAGGACTTCCTGCTGCCGGAGAAGCCGGGCAACTGACCAGTCTGTCAGACCTGTCGCGGGTCGACGTGCGTCATCATGTTCAGCACCGGATGCCGCGCCATCACGCGCCGGCGCGCGTCGACCGCGATGCGGTGGCCTTGCTCGACGCTCAGCGAGCCGTCCACCTCCAGATGCGCGTCGACCAGCAGCAGGTCGCCGGTGCGGCGCGTGCGCAGGTCATGCACGCCGAGGACGCCGGGCGTGTCGAGGATCTCGCGGCGGATGCGCTCGGTTTCCTCGATCGTGGCGGCGCGGTCGGTCAGGTCGTGCAGCGCTTCCCACAGGAAGGCCCAGCCGGTCTTCGCGACCATGAAGCCGACGATCGCGGCCGCGATCGGATCGAGCAGCGGCAGGCCGAGCAGGTGGCCGCCGATGCCGATGGCGACCACCAGCGACGAGGCCGCATCCGAGCGCGCATGCCAGGCGTTGGCGACCAGCAGGTTCGAGCGCACCCGCTGCGCGACCGCCAGCATGTAGCGGAACAGCAGCTCCTTGGCCAGCAGCGAACCGAGCGCGACCCAGAGCGCCGCCGGCGCAATCGCGGCCGCCTGCGGTTGCCCGATCTTCACCGCCGCGCTCCAGACCATGCCGGCGCCGACGACGAACAGCAGCAGTCCCAGCACGAGGCTGGCGGCGTTTTCGTAGCGCTGGTGGCCGTAGTGATGGTCTTCGTCGGCCGCCTTGCGGCTGTGCCGCAGCGCCAGCAGCACGACGAAGTCGGAGGCGAGGTCGGACAGCGAATGAATGCTGTCGGCGACCAGGCCCTGCGAATGCGTGAGCAGCCCGGCGACGCCCTGCGCCGCCGCCAGCGCGAGATTGACGGCCACGCTGGCCCAGGTGCTGCGCCGCGCCGCGCTGTCCTTTTCCGGCGAGCCGGGGGCGTCGTCGGTATCCGTGAGGTCGTCCATCATTGTTCAGGCGAACGCAGCGCGAGCGGTGCGTCCGCAGCGAGGCGAGGGCGCGCTGTCAGGCGGCGCGCGCGCCGGCCTGCCGGCGCCTGACCCGCGAGGCGGCGAACAGGATCAGGCCGAGCGTGGCGCCGTAAAACAGCATCTGCATCGCGCTCGGGCTCGGCTCGTAGCCGACCAGCGCATGCAGGATGCGTCCGGCCAGCGAGTCGGCCGACAGGATCGCCGACGTATCCCACAGCGGGCTCACCAGCGAGGGCAGCCAGTCGGCCTGGATCAGGAAGCGGGCCATCTGGCCGGCCAGTCCGGCGGCCAGCAGCACGAGCATCCAGCCGGTGACGCCGAAGAACCATTTCAGCGGTATGCGCATCAGGCCGAAGTACATCACCATGCCGAGCGCCGCGCCGCCGGCCAGCCCGAGCGCGCCGCCGCCGAGCACGTCGGCGAGGCTGCTGCCGTCGCCGCTGGCCATGCCGTGCAGGAAGAGCACGCTTTCCGCGCCTTCGCGCAGTACGGTCAGCGCGATCAGGATCATGATCGCCGACAGTCCGCGCGTGCCGTCGCTGACTTCCGCGCCGACGCGCTTCGCGTCGCGCGCCAGCTCCGCGCCGTGCGACGACATCCACACATGGTGCCAGCCGAGCATCAGCACGGCCACGCCGAGCACGCCCGCATTGAAGAGTTCCTGCCCGCTGCCGTCGGCGAGGTTGGCGATGGTCTCGGTCAGGCCGGCCAGCACGCCGGAGCCGATCAGCCCGGCCAGCACGCCGAGCGAAATCATCAGCGTGCGGCGGCTGACGCTGCGCGTGGCAGCCGCGACGATGCTGATCACCAGCGCTGCTTCCAGCGTTTCGCGGAAAATGATCAGGGCGGAGCCGAACATGCCGCTCACTCCGCGATGACCACGCCCTTGGCGGTCGCCTGGTTGAACTCGCCCATGAACGGGTGCTTGCCCGGCTTCAGCGGGCCGATCCAGATCGCCGCCTTCGAGCGCGGCGCAATGATCTTTTCGCGGTTCAGTTCATGGCTCTCGAACTCTTCCGGCGTCGCGTCCAGATTCTCGATGACCAGCTTCACCTTCTGGCCGGCCGGCACGCGGATTTCGGCGGGGGAGAACTGATGGTCCTTGATCGTGATGGCGAATTCATTGTCGGCCGCAACGGCGAACAAGGGCGAGAGGGCGAGGAGCGCTGCAGCGAAAATACGGGTGGTCATGGTCTGGCCTTTTGCGGGGGAATCGGGACGCTCCTGGTCCCCCCGGCAAGACGATGCTGGCGTTGTGCGGGAGGCCATGGGTGCTTTTCAAATGAATGATAATTATTCTCATTTGATTGGTCAAGCACGCTGTCCCGCCAGCGGGTCGACGGCCCGTTCAGGCGGCGACGTCGACCGCGTATTCGCCGACGATCAGGTCGACCAGGCGGCGCGCAAACATCGGCAGCTGCTCGGTGTTCTTCACGCACAGCGACAGCTTGCGCAGCGCCCAGGGATCGGCCAGCGGCGCATGCTCCAGCCGCATCGACCGGGCATAGCGCAGCGCCGCCGATTCCGGCATCACCGCGATTGCCGCGTTGACTTCGACGATGCGGCAGGCGCTCTCGAAATTGCTCACGCGGGTGCGCACGCACAGGCCGGACTGGCATTCGGCCGCCTTGCGCGACAGCAGTTGCGAGATCGCGCAGTCTTCCGCCAGCGCGACATGTTCGTGCTTGAGCGCCTGCACGAAGTCGATCTTCTTCAGCTTGGCCAGCGCGTGCCGCGGCGAGAACACCGCCACCAGGCGGTCGTGCCGGTAGGGGATCATCTGCACGCCGCTGCCGCGAACGTCGCAGGACACGATGCCGATGTCGGCCGCGCCTTCGCCGACCGCGCGCACGATGTCCTCGCAGTTGCGCTCGCGCAGTTCGATGTCGATGTCGGGGTTGGCGGCGAGGAAGGCGGGCAGCAGCAGCGGTATGTCCTCGTTGATCGCGATGGTCTCGGCCTGCAGCCGCAGCGTGCCCTTCACGCCGCGCGCGAACTGGTGCAGCTCGCCGCAGAGCCGAGCGAGCTGCTGCTGCACCTCGCGCGCCGACTGCAGCACCACCTTGCCCGCCGGCGTCAGCGTGAGCCCCTGCGCACTGCGGTGAAACAGCTTCAGCCCGAGACTTTCCTCGAAGCGCTTCAGACGGGAACTGGCGGCCGGCAGCGACAGGCAGGCGCGTTCGGCGCCGGCCGTGAGGCTGTTTGCCTCGGCAATGTGGATCACCAGTCGCATGTCGGTGAAATCGAAATGCGTCGACACGTTGTGTTCCTCTGTATCTTGTTTTTATCGGTGCGGACCATCCCGTCGCGACCGTCGTTCGGCCTCGCAGAAAACCGCATGTCTCCGGATCGACAAGCTACGCCAATTCAGGCCGCAGATGCTGCTTAAGTCATTCGTCCGGCAAGTGGTCTGCGGCATAAACTGCTTCGGCCAAAATTTTCCGGGGCGGTTTGTGGCGGGTGCGGGAGGGGGCGCGCCGTGAACGGTGCAGGGCGGCCGTCTCCGCCTTGCGAATCCGGATTCGATAACCATATGCGTATTGGAATTCGACGCGCCGCGTGACCTTGGGTTTCGGGCCCGGCCTGCGGGGAGGGGCGGCGGCGGGATCGGCTTGTAGATTATAATTTCAGCATCGGTCGCTTGTGCGCCTGCGGCGCCAAACCATCACCTTCCGTCGCCCCAGAAAAGACACGACATGTTGCGAGCCCCTCCCGACTCCCGTTTCCTCCGCGCCGGTGGCGCCCGGGCGGCCGGAGAGCGGTGTGGCAAGCGCCTGCTGCGCGCGCTCGCGCGCATCGCGCTGCTGGCGGCCGCCGGCCTGCTGGCCGCGGCCTCGGCCCATGCCGATGACGTGCGGCTGCAGCTCAAGTGGAAGCACGGATTCCATTTCGCCGGCTACTACGCAGCCGTCGCGCAGGGCTACTACCGGGAAGCGGGGCTGCAGGTGGAGATTGCCGAGGCGCAGACCGGCGCCGACGCCGTCTCGAACGTGCTCGCCGGGCGCGCCAACTACGGCATCGGCAGCAGCAGCCTGCTGCTCGCGCGCGCGGCCGGCAAGCCGGTGGTGGCGCTGGCGGCGATCTTCCAGCATTCGCCGCTGGTGCTGGCAATCCGCCGCACCGACCGCATCTCGTCCCCCCGCGACCTGCTCGGCAAGCGCGTAATGATCGAGCCTTTCGCCGACGAGCTGTACGCGTATCTCGGCCGCGATGGCGTCACCCCCGACAAGATGCAGGTCGTCCCGCACGACTTCGACGTGCGCTCCCTGATCGACGGCAAGGTGGATGCGATGAGCATCTATCTGTCGAACGAAGCGTACACGCTGGACCGGGCGGATTTCGGCTATCAGATCCTGTCGCCGTCGGCGGCCGGCATCGATTTCTATTCCGACGTGCTGTTCACCTCCGAGCGGGAGCTGCGCGACCATCCGGAGCGTGTCCGGCGCTTTCGCGCGGCCAGCCTGCGCGGCTGGCAATATGCGATGAGCCATCCGGACGAGATCATCGACCTGATCCTGTCGCGTTACCCGGGCGGCGGCAGCCGCGAGCATCTTGCGTACGAGGCCAATGCGCTGAAGTCGCTGATCCGGCCCGACCTGATCGAGCCGGGCCACATGAACCCGGGCCGCTGGCAGGACATCGTCCGGGTCTACGCGCAAGCCGGCGCGTTGCCGAAGGATTTCTCGCTCGACGGCTTCCTCTATGCGCCCGAGTCGGAGGCGGATCTCGGCCACCTGTACTTCCTGCTCGGCGTGGCCTTCCTGTCGATCAGCATCGTCGGCGCGCTGGTGCTGTACATCTACTCGATCAATCGCCGCCTCAAGCGCAGCGTCGCCGACCTTGAGGGCGTGCGCCGCGCGCTCGAGGATGAAAAGAGGAAGCTGCTGGCCTCGGAGGAACGGCTGACCGACTTCGCCGACGAGCTCGGGCTGCAGAACGACGTCCTCAAGCTGCTGCAGGATGCGGTACCGCTGCCGGACGTGCTGCGCACGCTGGCGCGGTCGGTCGAGGCGCTGCATCCCCACATGGTGTGCTCCATCCTGATCTACAGCGAATCGGAGCGCGCTCTGTACACCGGCGCCGCCCCCAGCCTGCCGGATTTCTACTCGGAGGCCGTCAACGGCCTGCCGGTCGCCGAGGGCGTCGGTTCCTGCGGCACGGCCGCAGCGCGCGATGAACTGGTGGTGGTCGAGAACATCGCCGAGCATCCTTTCTGGGTGCCGTTCCGGGAGGTCGCCGCCCGTGCCGGCGTGCAGGCCTGCTGGTCGCAGCCCATCCATTCGTCGGACCACAAGCTGCTCGGCACGTTCGCGGTCTACCATCGCCGGCCCACGCATCCGGGCGAATCCGACCTCGCGCTGATCCGCCACTTCTCATGGCTGGCCGGCATCGCGATCGAGAAGACCCGCTCGTCCGAGCGCATCCGCCTGAGCGAGGAGCAGCTGCGCTTCGTGCTCGAGGCCGCCGAGCTCGGTTACTGGGACTGGGACATCAAGGCCAACACCATCGTGCGCAACGAGCACTGGGCCACGATGCTCGGCTACACGCTGGACGACATGGGCGAGCAGGCTTTCATGCCGACCTATCTCGTGCATCCCGACGACGTGGCCAGGGTGCAGCACTCGATCGACGAGGTACTGTCCGGCCGCTCGGCCGCCCACCAGATCGAGTACCGCATGCTGCACAAGGATGGTTCGGTGCGCTGGATACTCGACCATGGCAACGTGACGCAGCGCGACGTGCAGGGCCGGCCGGCGCGCATGTGCGGCACGCACATGGATATCACCGAGCGCAAGCTTGCCGAGGAGCGCACGCAGCAGCTCGCGTTCTTCGATCCGCTGACGGGCCTGCCGAACCGGCGCCTGCTGAGCGACCGTCTGCGCCAGATCTTCTCCGCGAACACCCGGCACCTGCGCTACAGCGCGCTGATGCTGCTCGACCTCGACAATTTCAAGCCGCTGAATGACCGTTACGGCCACGCGGCCGGCGACCAGCTGCTGATCGAGATGGCGCACCGGATGCAGTCCTGCATCCGCGCCGAGGATACGGCCGCACGCCTTGGCGGCGACGAGTTCGTGGTGGTGATCAACGAGCTCGGCGACAACGAGGCGCTGGCGCGCCGGCAGGCGCTGGCCGTGGCCGAGAAGATCCGCAGCGCGCTCGACGAGCCCTACCGGCTGCGCATCGGCGAGACCGGCGACGAGCGCGAGATCGGGCACCGCTGCTCCAGCAGCATCGGCGTGGTGCTGTTCGCCGGCTCCGGCCATGACGAGACCACCATCGTCAGTCAGGCCGACCGCGCGATGTACCTGGCCAAGCAGGCGGGAAAGAATGCGATCCGCCTGCACGAGCCCGAGGCCATCTCCGGCGGCTCGGCCGACTGACGCAGGCGCGCGCTGCAAGGGGCGCAACGGCGCTGGCGCCGTTTTGTCAGGGGCACTTCTCCAAAGCCGAACGCGGGCCTGGCCTGATTCACTACAATCGGGGGCCGGTTTTCTCCGTTTCGTCACCCTGTCCGCCGAGTCCTGTCCCGTGAGTCCTGTACCGCACCCTGCCCATTCTTCGCGTCGCCTGTTCCTGACCGGGCTGCTGCTGGCCTTGCTCGGCTCGGTGCTGTTTTCGGCGAAGGGCGTGGTGGTGAAGCTGCATTACCGGCACGGCGTCGATGCGATGACGGTGCTGGCGCTGCGCATGCTGTTTTCGCTGCCGTTTTTTGCGCTGGTCGCGTGGCTGCAGATGCGTCGCAGCGCGCCGCTGCCGGCGGCCGACCGCGGCCGCATCGTGCTGCTCGGCGTGGTCGGCTATTACCTGTCGAGCTATCTCGACTTCCTCGGGCTGCAGTACATCTCGGCCGGCCTCGAGCGGCTGATCCTGTTCCTCACGCCATCTTTCGTGCTGCTGATGTCGGTGTACTGGCTCAGGCGGCGCGTCGGTCGCATCGAGTGGCTGGCGCTGGCGATCTGTTACGGCGGCACGGTGCTGGTGTTCGTGCACGATGCGCAGGCCGGCAGTGCGAATGTCTGGCTGGGCGGCGCCTTTGTGCTGGGCAGTGCGGTGTTCTATGCGCTCTACCTGCTGCTGTCCGGCGAACTGGTGCGCCGTGTCGGCTCGCTGCGGCTGGTGTCCTACGTGATGTGCGTGTCAACGGTGATGTCGGTCGGCCAGTTCCTCGTGCTGCGGCCGGCGTCGGCATTGCTGCAGTCGCCCGAGGTGTACCGGCTGTCGCTGCTGAACGCGCTGCTCTGCACGGTGCTGCCGGTGTTCGTGACGATGATGGGCATCGCGCGCGTGGGCGCGCCGGTGGCGTCGCTGGCCGGCATGATCGGGCCGGTGTCGGTGCTGTTCCTTGCAGCCTGGCTGCTCGGCGAGCCGGTGACCGCGATACAGCTGGCGGGCACGGCGCTGGTGCTGTCAGGGATCTGGCTGCTGTCGACCAAGAAGGCCTGAGGGTATCGGCGCACTTGATCTGGCGTGGATCGTGCGCTGACAGATCCGGATGAAACGATTCAACCGGCGGCAGTGTGGCTGTTTGTCACATGCGCAGGTACAGATCGCATTGACGGCAGCAGTGTTCCTCTGCGCTCGCTGCCGGATTTCCCTCGATGCCTCAATGACTTGCCGGCGCGGCGTGAAAAATGCATGAGTCGAGCGAGCGACGCAATCCCATGAACTGGGTATATCCGACGCGTTGAAAAAACTCTATCGTCCATTCCTGCCTGCCCTTGCCAACGCATCCCATGCCCGTCACGTCCGCGCTGTCGAAAGAGCTTCCTTCCGTATCTCGCCGCCGGCATCGCGGTCGCTGGGTCGTGCTGCTGTTGCTGGCGGGGTTCTGCCTGATGGGTTGGGCGTCGTGGACGGTGGCGCGTTCGCTGGGCGCGCTGAGCTGGGGCTTCCAGCCGCCGGCGATGGCGGCGGCGCAACGCAGCCCGCAAGACGTCATCGGCGACCTGGGTGGCATGCCGGTGAAGATATCGCGGTTCGTCGCCGAGTACGTCGAGTACGAGGGCGATCCGGGCTGGAGCGGTCCGCGCAAGGGACCGCCGCCGGAACGGACCTTTGGGTCGCGTCTGGAGAGCTTCGGCTTCAAGGTTCGTTATCCGGATATGGCGATGCTGCAGACGAAAGAGATGTGGGAAGACAGGGCCAGCTACAACATCTACAACACGCCTTGGATGCACGTCGGAATTACCACAGGCAAAGATTATCCCGGACGAGGGTTCATGAACCGGCCGCATGTTTCAAATGGACAGTTAACGAGTGAGTACTGGTGGGAAAACTATGAGGTCCTCAAGCCGAAGAAGTTTGGCTTAACAGAGCATCGACTGAGTGGAAGGAATCCGAAAACCGGAGGCCTTGCAAGCGATAGTCGAGACGCTGAAGTTGTTTATCTTTATCGGGATCGCGCTGGAAATGTCATTACGCGTATCGACTGCAACAATGTGCCACATGAAGCCGCGAGTTGTGTGCAGCGCTGGGATCTGTATGAGCGCGAGGTCGCCGCCAAAGTCAGGGTCATGTACAGACGCGGCTATCTCGGAAACTGGCGCGATATCCAGAAAAGAGTGACCGATGTTGTCCTGGGTTTTAGAGCGAGTCCGCCGCCCCCGGGATTGGTGCCATTGACTTCTGCTTCAATTTTGTCGGAATAAGATTCTTTGAGCGTAGAGACGAAAGTCACTGCATTGTTTGACGCTTCTTAACTTGACTGATATTCGCGATGCCTCAACCTCTAACCATTGAGCAACTCAAGAGCTATCAAGACCGAATCGATAACGGTGGTCTCGAACAAGTCCGGCAGGTCTATGGCGAGCTTTACAAGAAAGGCTACAACTATGCCGGCTGGGCGTTGGGTGTGGCGAATGGCAAGACGATGACCGGACTTGCGGCACTTGAATTCCTCAAAGGCACGGCGCTTATGGGGTTGGATATCGCAAGTTGTCGCAACTTGTCACAGAGCACGATCGATGTGATTCGTTATGGCATGGGCAAGTCTTACATAACTGCATTGATAAATGCTGCTGGTGAAAGTAATGATGGATATCTAAATCGCGATGTCCACTTTGATGAAACCCGCGAATTTCATCGCAAAGTTTTCGGCGCCCACGGCCTCACCCTCGCCAACTGGACCCTCCACACCCCGATGGAGCTGATTCGCCAGACCGAGGGATCAGCGGCTGTCGAAACCCTCTGGCAGCGCATGCGCGACACCGGGGGTGACGGTCTTGACGGCGTGGGCGCCGGCATGATGTTGCTGAACAAGGTCGGGCAACTGCTTTCCTCACCCGATGCCGGCACACGGCAGAGGGCCGCGCAGTGGATGGAAACCGTGCCCGGCGTGGCGAACCTGAAGCAGATGGGCAAGAGCATTGAACTGCTGTGGACTTCGATGCAGACGGAAGAGGACTCGCCCGCTGAAGAAGGCGGCAGCGACGGTTGGGCAATGCAGCCTTTCAAGCTCGTCCTCGATCCGGTCGATGGCCAGACCAAGATCGTGGTCAACACTCGCCCTGTGTTCGATGCGGATGTGGCTGAAGGCCCGGATACCTACGTGGTCCAGAAGGGCGATTCGCTGTGGAAGATCGCCATCGACAACGGCTGGGATTACAACGCCCTCCTGAAAGCGAACGCGCACCTGTCGAATCCGGATTTCATTCGTGTCGGTCAACGTATCCAAGGACTGCCCTCCGCTCAGCCCGAGCGCGCCGTGCAGGACACCAACCTGAGGATGCTGCTGGATGCCGAGTACCGGATGCATGCCGCGCACCAGGCGGGACAGGTCGGCGCCGGAAGCCTGCAGTCCTTCAGCGACTGGGCGGTGCAGCAGCTCGGCGGCGTTGGCTTGAGGCCCGGCGGCGGTGTTGGCCTGCACCTCGGTGGCGGTGTCGGATTGCGCGTGCCGGGCGTGGTCGGGTTCGACCCGATCGGTGCATTTTATGAATCCGTTCGTGCCGACCTTGACCAGGCCGCGTCGATTGCACTGCGCACACCGGTGCTGATGGATGCGGCCGGACGCGGGCTGACCGCCGGCGCACTGCAGGCGCTGGACAGGAACGGCGACGGTCAGCTGGCAGGCAAGGAAGTAGCCGCGCTGACGCTGTGGACGGATGCCAATGAGGACGGCATGCTCGACGAGGGCGAGCGCCGCCCTGCGGCCGCCCGCGGCACGCAGCCGCTGCGGGCAACGGACTATGCCATCCATGCGCGCCGCAGCGGCGCACTGCTCATCCGCCCGCGGGCCGTGCCCGAGCGACAGGAGGAGACTGCCGGCCAGCCGCTGCGCAGTAACCGTGTCCACACCGTACCGGACTCGGGCTACCGCAAGCTGCGCGACACCGACACCCACTACACGGGCTATGACTTCGTGATCACCTGGAAGGCCAGCGATATCAAGGTCGATTCCAGGACCGCCACGTATCTGATCGGTACGGATGGCAACGATCATTTCGACGCAAACTTCTTCGTGAATTATCCGAATTATTTCAACAGCAAGCGGCTGGTGAATTTTCTGGGGGGCGATGGTGACGATCTGGTCGGTGGCAGCATTCGCGCCGACCGCCTGTGGGGAGGCAATGGCCATGATGTGCTGTTTGGCGCCGACGGCCACGACCAGCTGTTCGGCGAGCAGGACGACGACACGCTGCAGGGCGGGACCGGCAACGACTCGCTCGATGGCGGAATCGGCAGCGACCTGATGTTCGGCGAAGTTGGCAATGACCTGCTGTTCGGCGGCGAAGGCGATGATCTGATGGTGGGCTTCGTCCCCTCGGACGCACCCCGTCAGACGCTGGCGCTGCGCGAGACGGACGACGATGCGCTGTATGGCGGCAACGGCGCCGACGAATTGCAGGGGGGCTTGGGCAATGACTCTCTCGACGGCGGCGCCGACGACGACAAGCTGTTCGGCCAGGACGGCAACGACACGGCGTTCGGCGGCGCCGGGCATGACCTGCTGCAAGGCGGCTTCGGCAATGACCAGCTGCTCGGCGACGACGGCGACGACCGTCAGTTCGGCGAAGTCGGCGATGACCGTCTGTGGGGCGGTGCCGGCCACGATGTGCTGGTGGGCTTTACGGGCAGCGACGATCCGAAACAGCAGCTCGCCACCGGCGAGACGGACAACGATCAGCTGATCGGCGAAGCCGGCGATGATCAGCTGTACGGCGGTCTGGGTACGGACTATCTCGATGGCGGTGACGACGATGATCTGCTGAACGGCGGCGAGGGTGCCGACACCCTGTTTGGTGGCGCGCACGCTGACCTGATGTTCGGCGGTCTGGATGATGACCTGCTGTATGGCGAGGCGGATAACGACGAGTTGCAGGGTGGTGATGGCAATGACGGGCTGTACGGCGGGCAGGGTGACGACCGGCTGTTCGGACAGCTGGGCAATGACCTGATGTACGGCGGCGAAGGCAATGACCTGCTGGTCGGATTCACCGGCACCAACGAGGAACGCCAAAGCCTTGCCGCAGGCGAGAGCGACGGCGACTGGCTGTACGGCGGTGCGGGCAGCGATTTGCTGGCCGGTGGCGTGGGTGATGACTACCTCGATGGCGGCGCGGGTTCCGACGAGATGGAAGGCGGGCAGGGGGATGACATCTTCGTCGTCAACAGCGTCAATGACGTGGTGTTCGAGAAGCAGCTCGAGGGCCACGACACCGTGGTCAGCAGTGTCAGCTACCTGCTCAATGCCAATGTCGAGGAACTGCACTTGCTGGAGGGCTTTGCCATTCATGGCACCGGCAATGCGCTCAACAACCTGATCGTCGGCAATGGCGACAGCAATATTCTCGATGGCGTGACCGGCGCCGATACGATGATCGGTGGTTTTGGTAACGACACCTACTATGTCGATGATGCGCTCGACCGCGTGGTCGAACGGGCGGGGCAGGGCACGGACACCGTGCAGAGCAAGATCAGTGTCACGCTGGGCGAGCAGGTAGAGCATCTGAACCTGCTGGATTTCAGCAAGCCGGAGAAGGGCCTCATCGACGGCCGCGCGGTGCTGGTCTACGGCTACCCGAAGGCCAACGAACTGGATTATCTGCAGGGCGATGCGATTCCAGACTATCTGGGCACTTGCGCGCTGACGTCGATCGCCAATCTGCTGACGCAGGCTCGTACGCCCACCACCGAAGCCGAGGTGGTGCAGCTGGCGATCGACCGGCAATGGGCCGTGACGGATCCTGCCGCACCGGCCTATCAGCGCGGCGGATCGAATTATCAGCAGCAGCAGGCGCTGCTCGACAGCTACGGCATGCGCAATGCGCTGCTGAGTGGCTACGACGAGCATCTGCTGGCCAATCTGCTGTGCAGCGGGCGCGGCGTTCTGGTCGCGCTGAACAGCGGCAAGTTGTGGAGCGATCCCGCCTACGTGGACGATGGTGGCGTCAACCATGTGGTGACGGTTACCGGTGTCGCCCTCAGCGCGGAGAATGGCCTGCTGCAGGGTTTCTACATTGCGGATTCCGGGCGCCGGCGCGTCAGCGACATGACACGTTTCGTTTCGATTGAAGAGTTCCGGCAGGCGGCGGCTGTGCCGAATGCCTATGCCATCTACACGAAAGAGGCGATCAAGCTATGGAACGAGGACATTGATGGCCACGGCAATGCGCTCGGCAATTCCCTGATCGGCAATCGCGGCAACAATGTGCTCGAGGGCGCCGGCGGCAACGACACGCTGTATGGCGGCGCAGGGCAGGATGTACTGATGGGGGGTGTCGGCGGCGACACCTACGTGTTCAATCGCGGCGACGGCTGCGACCTGATTCGCGATGCCGGCGTCGCCGGCGACTCGCCTGACCTGCTGCGCTTCGGTCAGGGCATCAACCAAGCCGACCTGTGGTACCGGCAAATTGCCGACGATCTCGAAATCAGCCTGTACGGCACGTCTGACAGCCTGCGCATCGAGGGCTGGTATGCCAGTCCATTCCGGCGGATCGAGCAGATCCAGACGGGTGACGGGCTGGCGCTGAACGCCGGGCAAGTGGACGCGCTGGTCTCTGCGATGGCGATGTTCGAGTCGCCGCTGGCACCGGCTTTGTCGCCGGCAAACTCGTTCCAGCAAACGTTCCAGCATCCGACGGTGCCGCGATTCTCGCTGTTCTGAGCGTTCGTTTTGCCTGCGCAAACATCGGCGGCCTGCGGGGTCATGAACTCTCTGCCAGACGCTAATTCCTGCCCAGGCTCTGCAGCTGTCGCATCAGCTGCATGCGCCGCTGCGCGTTCTCGGTTGCGAGGGCGTAGCAGGCCTGCGCGGCGTCCTTGCCGTTGGCCTCGAGCTGCTGGTTGAAGCGCTGCTCGGCCAGCGGCGGCAGTTCCTGCGCGAGCCGCTGTTCCAGCACTTTCGCGCCGCGGCGGAAATCGTCGCGGAATCTGGACGGCAGCTGCCGTTCGATCTCGCTCGTACAGCGCAGCAGCACCGGTGCATCGATCTCGGGGCAATGGCGTCGCTTGAGGTAATGCATCTCATGGCAGGCCTGCAGGTAGCCGGCGGACAGGCGACCGGCTTCGTCGGCGGTGGATACCGGCGCGCCGCAACCCGACAGGCAGACGATCAGCGTGCCGAGCATCGCCGGATGGCGCGGCGGCGCGCTTCAGGCATCGGCCGCCATCGCGAGGTCGTCGAGCATCATGTCGATCAGGTCGCGCGCGAAGCTCGGCAGCTGATCGAGGCTCTTCACGCAGATCGACATCTTGCGCAGCGACCACGGGTCGGTCAGCCGCGAGATGCGGATGCGCATCGACTTCTCGTAGCGACGCGCAGACGACTCCGGCACGATGCCGATGGCCACGTTGGCCTCGATGATCCGGCACGCGGCCTCGAAGTTGCCCACGCGGATGCGCGTGCGCAGCGTGCGATGGCTTTCGTTGGCGACTTGCGCGAGGAAGGTGCTGATCGCGCTGCATTCGTGCAGGCAGACCTGGTCATACTTCAGCGTGCGCACATAGTCGATCTCGCCGGCGTCGTTCAGTTCATGGTCGGGCGAGGTGACCACCACCAGCCGGTCGTCGCGGTAGGGAATGACTTCGAGTTCTTCGGCGCGCACATCGCCGGCCACGATGCCGATGTCGGCCGCGCCGTCGCAGACCGCGCGCACGATGTCGGGACTGAGCCGCTCGCGCAGGTCGACGTCCACGTCAGGATGCGTCGCCAGGAAGGCCGGCAGGATCGCCGGGATGAAATCGGTGGTCGCGATCGTATTTGCCTGTAGCCGCAGCGTGCCCTTGATGCCGCGCACGAACTGGTGCAGCTCGCCGCACATGCGCTCGAGCTTCTGGTTCACCTCGCGCGAGTAGCGCAGCACCACCTCGCCGGCCGGCGTCAGTGTCAGCCCCTGCGCGGTGCGATGGAACAGCTTGAGGCCGAGGCTTTCCTCGAAGCGCTTCAGCCGCGAGCTGGCGGCCGGCAGTGAAAGGCAGGCGCGCTCGGCGCCCGCAGTGAGGCTGTGCATTTCCGCAATGTGCGTCAGCAGCCGCATGTCGGTGAAATCGAAATGCATGCCCATCGCTTGTCTCTCCGGCTCTCGTCATCATGTGACGTTTGGTTTTGTTCCGCACGCGCTTGGGCTGCCTGGCCGGCTTCGGGATCCGAAGCCGGGGCATGCTTTCCTGGCACGCCGCGCCCGACGGGTAGCGGGAACGGCGCCGTGCGGCCGAGTTTTTCGCCGAACTATATAGCCCCGCCGCCGGCATGACAAACGACAATAATTTGCCATTGGCAAACCAGCCATTCAGGATGACTGAAGCGTTCAAAAGGAAACGCTTGCGACATATTGCGACGCGGTGCGCCGAGTCGAATCCGACCTAAATCCCCCTTTCGAAAAACGAGATTTCCAGCCGCATGGACGCTGCATACGATGCGAGTGCAAGTGGCAGTACAGGAATGTGAAGCAGCGGGCACGTGTTGGACGCGCCGGCATCGCTTCGCAATCTCTGGTTGGTATTGACTCCCGCAGGACGGCCATCCTGCGGGAGCTTTTTTCAGCGTCGAGCAAGGGTATGGGAATGAACGCAGCAATCCGGCGCGAAGCCTTTTCTGACCGGTTGAGGATGGCACTGGCCTGGGCAGGCTACCCGGTCAACAGCAAGCGTGAATTTCACGCGGAGTTCAACCGCCGCTACGGGGGCAAGCCCTTGTCGCTGGCTTCGGTCTATCGCTGGGTAGATGCGGATGCGTATCCGACGGAGGACAAGCTCTGCGTGATCGCCGGCATGCTCGGCGTGTCGCCGGAATGGTTGCGGCACGGCTCGGGCGAGCCGCGCCGCCGCTGAAAGACGAGCGCTTACTCTTTCAGGTCGCGCGCGATGCGCAGCCCGACGAACTCGTAGCGGCTGGTCGTCGAGTAACGGAAGCGTGCGGCCGGGCGCAGGAACTGCGGCAGGTTCACCCACGAGCCGCCGCGCACCACGCGCAGGTCGCAATCGCCGTCGGTGCGCGCGCTGCCGTCAGTCGGCGCATCTTCGTAATGCGGCCGCCAGCAGTCTTCCGTACGCTCCCAGACATTGCCGAGCATGTCATGCAGACCGAAGGCATTCGGTTCGCGCGAGCCGACCGGATGGCTGTGCCCTTCCGAATTTTCGCGGAACCATGCGTGCTGCGGCAGCCGCGCCGGATCGTCGCCGAACGGGAAGGTCTGCCTGCTGCCGCCGCGCGCTGCGTATTCCCACTCGGCTTCGGTCGGCAGCCGGTAGGTCTTGCCGGTACGCTGGCTCAGGCGGCGCGCGAATTCCTGCGCCTCTTCCCAGCTGACGTTCTCCACCGGCAGGCGGTCGCCGCGTGTTCCGCTCGGGTTCTCGCCCATGATCGCCACCCATTCGGCCTGCGTGATCTCGTGAGTGCCGATTGCAAACGCGCGAATGCTGACCGCGTGCTGCGGCTGCTCTTCAAACTCGCCGGCGTACTTCAGCGCCTCTTCGGACAGGCCCGCCGTTTTCACCTCGGGCGAGCCCATCGCCAGTGTGCCGGCGGGCAGCGCAGTCATTGAAGGACAGACATCACAATCGCGGAAGGTGGTCGTTTGCGCCGCTGCAGGCAGCGCTGTCGCGACCAGCATGGCCGCAGCGATTGCAGTGCACAAAGCCGTTCCGGAGGCGAGGCCTTGCAACGTATACAAGAGAGTTTTGTTCATGGGCGTGGATTTTTACCTTGCATTGCAAGAGAGGGTAATTTCTGATTTTTGATATACGTATCAAGAAAATAAAAAGAGGGAGTTCACGGCGCAAGAATTGACTTTACGTGGTGCAAGTGTAGATTCACGCAGGCCGACTTGCATGTGAATGTTTGACGGTCACCCGCAATACACATACCACTAAGGGGGAGATAAATATGCCCATGAAGCAAACCAAGCCGCTCGCTACTCTGGGAGCGGTCATCGCAGGAGCCATGGTTTCGGCTTCCGCGTTCGCCGGCGACGTTACGTTCGAACGGCTGAACAGCAGCGAAAAAGAGCCGCAGAACTGGCTCAACCATCACGGCAACCTGGAAGCTCACCGCTTCTCGGGTCTTGACCAGATCAACACCTCGAACGTGAAGAAGCTGAAGGTCGCGTTCACCTGGGCCATGGGCGGCACGCAGGGCGGTGGCAAGGAAATCATCCAGTACAAGTACGCCGGCCTCGAAGGCACGCCGGTGGCC
>JACCDX011596184.1_pt1 | contig 50462 bp, 47 predicted proteins | sample 7449681 | NCBI WGS metagenome assembly JACCDX01 (sample SAMN15323450, study PRJNA562643) | freshwater metagenome | isolation source: river surface water | place: USA:Blue River Watershed | collected 2017-08-18
TAATATCTATGTTTCTTATTATTATGAATATAATATAATTCATTTTTAAATTCAGAAACTATGATATTATTTAAGAAACAAAAATCTAAAAAATCTCTTTCATATGAGCCTCTATAATTTAAATTCATATTTTCGTGAAATTTTAAATTAAATCCACTCTTTTGAATTTTATTCATTATCTCTAAATTTTGATTTGAGTGTCTTACGCCATACTTACTTAAACAAGTTTCTTCTTTCTTTTTTTGGTTATTGAAATTTTCATCACCATACTTTTCTTTTAGAGTATTTTTTCTAGAAATATTATTGTTATAATTTTCATTACCATACTTTTCTATCAATGTATTCTTTTTCTTTTCTTGATTGTTGAAATTAGAATCTCCATATTTTTCAAATTTTGTTTTTTTTCTTTTCTCTATTATTAAAGATACTTCTTCTATTGTTTTTTTTATCTTCTCCTTCTTTACTTTTTCTTTTAAAACTTTTTCTTTTTTTATTTTACATTTACCATAGTTTGGATTCTCCAACTTTTTAAGTTCTCTTGTTTTTAACATTTTTTGAACCATAGATTTTTTATCTTCATCTGTATAAAAAACTCTTTTTTTATTTTTACCAGCACAGGAATTACATAAATAATCTTCTTTACCTTTTAATTGTCTATATTCTACTATATTTAATAAATTACAAATATCACATTTTACAGTAACTTTATAATGACTACCAATTGTCAAATCCAACACTTTAACAATCAATTTTTCTCTATAAACTGCATTATAACCTTTATTTTTATAGTATTCAATATTTTGATTATTCACTATTATACAAACTTCTTTATCAATTATCATATTATTTTATTATATTTGTATTATATATTATTTTTTTAGGTTGAAAATGTCACGGAAATGTATGAAAAGAATAGAAGTAATGACACCAAATTCAGGAATGAAACTCGCTGAAGTGGTGGCTGTTGAGAACAGACCAATAATGGCAGGTGACTATGTACTTCGTAAAGAAGTATGGAATACACTTGGTTCGGATGGTAGATATAAATATGACGAATATCGAAGTAAAGCACATTTTGACCGGATGGATAACAGAGTTGGTAGGTCATATTTCTCAAATTATGCAGATTCTTGGGCAATAGGTCAACGAAATGAAAAGATAGTAGAAAATTGCGTCGCGATAAGGTTTGTAGACGAAAGATTAAACGATTATTACGGAGTAAACAAAAACTGAAATGACTGAAGAACAAATATTAGAATGTGTAAAAGTAGTATATGATTTTTTATGCGATGTTTCTGGGAAAGATTCTAAAACGGTAAACTTTGGTAATGATCCGTTGAATCAAAAAATGACAGAAACTCTCATAAAGTATGAATACAATATGGTAGATTTTTGTCAATTTGTAAATGATAAATACAATTTCTACGAAAAACCACTTTGGGTAAAAACAAGTCAAGAATTCTTCTCTGATGATTTTTCACAACCCGGTCCATCAAAGGCCAAACTTATGCTAAAATCATTATTAAGAGATCAAAAACTAAACGAAATTTTATGCTAAAGATACACAGTAAAGTAAACACACCATATGGTGAAGGAATATTAGTGTCCGTAAAGACAGAGTTCAACGGCTTATATATATCATACGAAAAAGCGGAATGTGTTGTTTGGTATGGAACTGATAATCCAGGTATAAGTGATGAAGGTCATGGTAGATGGATAACCAGAGAATTCTCTTTAAAAGAACTAGTAGCACTGAATCAAGACAATATAAGAAACGAAAAAATAAACGATATACTAAATGCCTGAGTTAGCGGAACTTAAGATCATGGCCGATTACATAAACGTAAACGCCAAAGAAAAGAAATTCAACAATATATACGATGTTGCCAAAGGCAATATTCCAAATGAATTTCAGCTCTCCGAAGGAGATTTTAGGATTGCTGCCGAATCTAACGGTAAAGAATTAGTATTAAATGTATATCATGATGTTGCATCTTTTAAGATATCCGTCTTTATGGGTATGTCGGGAAATTGGCTTTGGATACCAACCAAAGACTGGACCAACCGAAAGTTTGTTAGAATGCGAATGGACACCACCGACGGCTGGTCGCTACTTCTTTATGGACTCTATATGGGACCAAAATACAAAGTAGGTGGATTTGCGACTAAAAGAGGTCCGGACCCAACTAAAGAGTTTGAATCATTCAAAAAAAATGTCGTAGATAATCTTCATCTAAAGCCATTTGACAAGCCAATCTGTGAAGCACTTTTGGAACAAAAATATTTTAACGGAATTGGAAACTATTTGAGATCGACAATATTATATTATCTCGATGTTGATCCTTTCGAAGAAGCAAGAGTGGTAATAAAAACAAATCCTGAAATAATAGAAATGTGTAGGGATATTCCAATGAAGGCTTACCAGCTCAATGGTGGTCAGCTTCAAGACTGGAAAAATCCTTTTGACACAGATTATGAGGAGTTTCTAAAATGGGTTTTCTATCAAAAAGGTTTGTCTTGCAGAGACAACACCGGAAGAACTTTTTGGTATAATCCAAAATGGAAAAAAAATTGTCCTTATAAATAATGTTCAAAAATAACTTCAATATAATAATAGCTCCTGCCAAAACTTGGAAAAGTTCTGCGTTACATGCTTTTGCAAAAGATTTGAAGTCACATCTGAACAAAAAGATAATATTTTTGGGTGCCACCCATGAGTTTGAAGGAAGTACACATTTTATGAACGAAAGGTACGAGTTATGTCGATTCATGTCCTACGATGATGAAAACAACATGAAGACGCTTCAGGTGATAGAAGAACTCTGTAAAAAGGAAAATATAGACTTTCTTTTCGTTGACGACATTGAGTCCTTCTTTCCGAGTAGTAAATCTACTGCTAAAAAATATGTCGAGTTTATAGATAAAATTCCCGTACGTAAGATTGCAACTTGTAACGATGAATCTTCTATTCCTCTTTATGACTATGAAATAACCGATTCTAAAAACTATTTTCTTGAAATGAAATATAATAAAGGACGCTCTTATGCTACAATAAGTGGAGTAATCGCAAACGACTTCATCAAAGCTCTCATAAGAGACGAAAAAATAAAAAAAATATTAGAATGATAAAAGCAGACTGGTACTACATACAAAATCTACGAAAGATAGTAAAGGACGGATCTTGGGATGAAAACCCTCGTCCAAAATGGATTGACGGAACTCCGGCACACTCTAAGTTTATTACCGGAGTATTTGAGGAATACGATATTTCAAAAGGAGAGTTTCCTATAACTACATTGAGAAACACTGCAATCAAAACTGGAATAAAAGAGATTCTTTGGATTTATCAAAAACAATCTAATTCTTTGGTTGAAGCTAGAGATATGGGAATCAATTGGTGGGATGAATGGAATATTGGTGATGAAACAATCGGACAGAGATATGGTGCGACCGTAAAGAGATATGATTTGATGAACAAACTTTTGAATGGCTTGAAGAATGATCCTTTCTCAAGAAGACATATTATAGATATGTATCAATATACTGATTTAGAAGAAACTGAAGGATTATTTCCTTGTGCTTACTCAACGACTTGGTCCGTAAGAAAGATAGATGATGAATATTATTTAGATATGACATTAAATCAAAGATCATCTGATTATATTGTTGCAAACTATATAAATAAAATTCAATATGTAGCTCTACAAATGATGGTTGCTCAAGAGGTAGGTTATAAAGTAGGTAAGTTTTGTCATTTAGTTCAAAATTTACATATATACGATAGACACATTGACTCAATACCTGAAATTTTAGATAGAAAACCTTTAGATTTAAACCCATTTATAGAATTAGAACCTAATATTGATTTCTTTGATATTAAAATAGAAAATTTCTCGATTAAGAATACTGAGGGAATTAAAAAGCTATCATCAACTTTAGAGTTAGCTATATGAATTCCTGATTTATATAACAACAAATAAAGAATTTTATTCTATAACAATAGACGATTTTAAAATATCATACAAAAACTTTCTCAAAAACTTGAAATCGCTATTTAAAAATAATAAATATTATGACAGAAAATAAAGAATATACATTAGGTGATTATAATAGTGGTAAAACACTATATGAGTTCATACAAGAACAATTAGTAGATGTAGATACCACTGATTTAACTGATGATGTTTCACAAGCTCCAGAAGTTGAAATAACTCCAGAAAAAATATATTTTTGGACAAGAGTTTATATGAAGGATGAAAATCCTAATATAGAGATTGGTGATTACATCACTATTAAATATCTTCCTTCTGGTGAAGAGTTGAAGACACAATTCATTACTTATGGTAAGAATGGTTTGGAAAGAGACCATGATGATGAACTTACTAATTACAATGCAGAAGACGACAAAAAGGTACTTTGCCTTATGGTCGATGAAAAAGAGATAAATCAATCCGAAAATATTCCTTTTATCAGGACTTTATTCAAATTGGGACACCACTATGAGTATAATGTACTGAGAAGAAGTGAACTCACTTTTACCAATGACCGAAACGGAGTTTTGGTAGACTGGTTTGACTGTGATTTTTAGTCCTGTCATTTTTTGTAGAGAGGTCCACTTATTGGTGGACTTTTTTGTTTTGTACTAAACCATGTTAAAAATCATGAATATAACCTAAAGAAATATAAAAAAAAGTATGTTAATAGAAACACAATATTTAAGTAACTCAAAAAAACTAGTTTGTAGCTACGTCGACAAGTCCGGTGAAATAAAACTAAAATACTATGATTGGGATAATCCAATGAAGTATGTTTCCTGTGACGATAACGACCCACAAAGACATCCTAACTTCAAATCCTGGGATGGAAAACATGTAAAACAAGTTGAGGTTGCACACCCAGACCGATATGCTATATACGAATTTATGGATGCTCTTCCTGAAAAGGAAAAAGAAGAACTTTTTGAATATAATTTACCTAAGATTTACTTTATAGATATTGAGACCGAAATTGTGGATGGGTTTCCTGAGGCGGCGGATATCAAAGACCTTGATGGTAATGTAACAAAAGAAGGTGCTGCAACACAGGTACTTTCTATATCTATTGTTTATGATGATAAAATCATATTACTTGGTTTGAAAGATATGCCGGAAGACATGCAGGATCGTATTCTTAAAAATACAAATAAATATTTTGAAAAGTTTGGTACTGAGTACAAATTCAAATATGTCAAATATGAAGACGAATTTGATATGTTGTATGCTTTCTTTCATAAGATGATTCCAAAAATGCCGGTTCTTACTGGATGGAACTTCTTACAATATGACTGGCTTTATTTGGTAAATAGGTCTAGAAAGCTATCTAAATGGATGAATGGTAAGGAATACAAAATAAACCCTGCAGAATCTTCTCCTGTTAAGAAAATAAATAAGATGTGGGGAACAGATTACGAAGTTCCTGCACACAGGATGATTTTCGACTACATGCAACTTTATGAGATATGTGATACTTCTATAAAAGTAAAAGAATCTTCTTCTTTGGACTTCGTATCTAATAAGTTGGTAGGTGTTGATAAAATTAAATACAATGGATCATTACAAAAACTTTATGAAGACGATTTTGAGACTTTTATGTACTACAACGCAGTCGATAGTGTCTTGGTTCAAAAAATACATGATTCTAGAAACTATATATCAATCATTTATGCAATTTCCTCTTTGGCCAGAATTAGAATAGTCGATGTAGTATCACAGATGAACAATGCACTTGGATCTTTGGCTATTACTGAAGGAGTTCTTAGAAACCGATTCAGAGAACAGGATAACATTGTTCTTTTCAAAGAAGACAGAGGTGATGCAGAGTCTACAATCGCAGGAGGTTGGGTAAAAGATCCTGTTGTTGGAATGAACAGATGGTGCGTTACATATGACTTTGCGTCACTATACCCGACAACACAAAGACAATTCTTTATTGCCCCTGAAAACTTCGTTGGTATACAGAATCCAAACAACAAAGCATATTGTGAGAATGGTAGACCAATCGATTTGGATAAGCATGTTCTCTGTGTGAATGGTGCAGTTTTTGAAAAAAGACTTTCTCCTACATTAAGGATGCTTGAAGATGTTTATGCAGATAGAAAGAAAGCAAAAAAAGTGATGATGGATAAGAAAGAAGAGTATAAAAAGATCCAGGATGAGATTGAAAGATTGGAAGCCGAACTATAAAAAAAGACACCTATTGGTGTCTTTTTACTAAGTCTTATTTTTATACTTTATGGCAGTATAATCAAAGTTTGGTAAAACTTCCTTTACTACTTTGTTTGCGGCTTTTATGTATTTTTGATTGTCGTCGTAGAAAATAACTTTTTTGAACCCTGTTTTTTCAATAAGCTCGACTATCTTATTTCCTTTCCAAGTTCCTGCCTTATAGTGATTTACAAAAGGATACATGTGTACTCCGTATTTTGGATAGTCTAATCCAAGTTCTCCAAGAGACTTTTCGACCTTTTCTCTCATTTGTATCGGTCTCGCAGTAACAATACATTTGTTTTCTATTGAGTTGTAGAATGATTTCAAATCAGTTGTAGTAGTAGGGAGTGACATGTCGCTTAGTCCAAATTCATCAGGTTGAAGAAGATAAACCCTTGCTCCTTTTCTTATCCAATTTTTGTCATTTTCATGAATAGATATTTTGGCATTTGGATCTTCGACATATATCCTACCATCTTGCCATTTTAAATCGTATAGTGATATTCCAATACTTTTTATAGATTTGTTTAGTAACGATTCTATAGTAACATTTTCTCTTAAAAAGTCAATTGCCAATTCCTCGAACTCAGGAGTCACTACCAAAGTATCGTCGTAGTCAAATACATAAAGAGTTTCTTCGTTTGAAAAATTCTCAAATTTTTTAATCTTCACCATAAAAAAATATATCGTCTATAATGTGTTTTAAGTCTTTTCCAAAGTAACTTATACACTTATTATATATTTCTTCTTTAATCTCGATTCCTTCATTTATTAGGCTTTCGATGTAGTTTTCGACGTCGGATGGCGTCGTGTAGATGTTGAATTCGTCGTAGTCGAGGATATGCATGGCTTTTAATGTTATTTTAACTTATATATTAAGGAAAAAACATAAAAAACCCCACTTTTTAAACTATTTTAAACTATTTCTGATTATTTCATATAAATTTTACAAAAACTTTCATAATTATATGTCGTTAAAAAAAGATGTGGCTAAATTCAAGCCGAGAAAAGAACAGAGAGAGGCTTTGGAATTTATAAACTCTGAATACCAAAAAAATAAAATGAACAAGTTTTTCCTACTCAACCTTCCGGTCGGCGTGGGTAAAAGCCATTTGGCTATGATGATTTCAGATTGGTACAAAACAAATGTGAGTAAATACGCCAGAGTCGACATTATTACTAATAGTAAGATTTTACAGGATCAGTATTCTGAAACCTATGGGTCTATATGTGATCTCAAAGGAAAAGAAAACTACGAATGTGAGACTTATTCCTGTTCTTGTGCATCAGGTGCTGAGTTCAACCGTCTGAACAAAACTAGTTGTGAGAGTTGTCCTTATGCAAACGCAAGAGAGTCGTATATTAGTGGTGGTGTTTCTTTAACTAACTTCTATCTTTACATACTATATGCAATCTATAACCAGAAACTTATGGAATCCAGAGATGCTAGAGTTCTTATCGTGGATGAGTCTCACGAATTTGACGATGTTATGTCAGACTTCATCTCTATAAAGATAACAGAAACAATTGTAAAAAAGTTCAAGTTTTCCAACGAATACGATATTATCAAACGATTAAAATCTGTTTCCACAATATCCTCATATGTTGAGTTTTTGAAATATCTAAATATTGAAATATTAGACACCTGTGAACAGATGGAAAAGGGTATGGTCACTGCCCCAAGAAATGTGAAGGAAGATAAAAGAGATTTGAAGATATCAAAAGTATTGAATGTTAAAAGTAATGATGTCAAACTTATGAATCTTATCTCTGACCTTAAACAATATCAGTTGAAGATTGAGGTATTCTTAAAGGAATATAAAGACAATCCTGACAATTGGGTATTAGAGAGTAGTTATAACGAAAAACTTAAACAAAAAGAACTTTCACTTGAACCAATATGGGCCTTTGACTACTTAGATAAGTATGTCTTCAGTCACTACGATATGGTGTTTCTTATGTCAGGAACAATTTTGGACAAAAACTTATTCTGTGGTCTAAATGGGTTAGATGTATCAAAAGCAGCTTATTACTCAATAGGTTCTCCTTTCCCCGTTATAAACCGACCTATATACTATATGCCATTAGGAAAGATGTCGTATAAGAGTAAGGAGGAAACATTCCAAAGGTACATTCCATATATAAAGAAACTTCTCGAAAAATATAAAAACAAAAAGGGAATAATACACACAAACTCCTTTGAACTTTCTAATTGGATACAAAAGTCGATTAAGGACAATAGACTTATATTTCATGACTCATCTAATAAAGATGAGATGTTGAAAATGCACTTTGAGAGTGAGGAACCAACTGTTATAGTATCTCCTTCAATGGGAACCGGTGTTAGTTTTGACAACGACAATGCTAGATTTCAAATAATTGCTAAAATTCCATATCCGAGTCTTGCATCGCAAAAAAACAAAATGAGACAAAATAACAATCCTGATTGGTATTCTTGGAAGACCTGTGCTGGCTTAATACAGATGACTGGTAGATCCGTTAGGTCAAATACTGATTATGCCGACACTATCATCATAGATGGTGGTTTTGGTGATGTCATCAAACACAGCTCACAATTTCTTCCGGATTGGATACAGGAAGCAATAAAGCGAATAAATGTAAAAATAGAAGCATAAAAAAAACCACTCACTGAGTGGTTTTTTGTTTTATATAATTCGATGATACTCTAATTATTTATGGCTTTGACTTTTTTTGATTCTTCCTTTTAAAGGAACTTTTTTGATAGGAGCGTCTTTTTTACCAGTTTCCTCTTTCTCGTCTTTTTTACCTTTAGCTTCTTTAGCAGCTTTTTTCATTGGCTCTTTTTTGTCACCATCTTTGTCTAAATCTAAGAAATCAGGTTTACCTTTTTTAGAATCCTTTTTGTCTTCTTTTTTGTCATCCTCTTTTTCGTCGGACTTTTTACCTTTAAGACGTTCTTTGAATTTCTTTTGTGCGGCAAGTTGAGCAGCAGAGAATTTTTTCTCTTCGTTTAAGAAAGATTCAAAAGATTTAACTCTTTCTAACGTTTGTGCGTCGTTCCAGTCTTTAACTTCCTCTTCACCTTCGTTTTCATCTTCTATTTCCTCACCATCTTCATCAAAGTACTCTTCTTCATCAGAATATTCTTCTTCTTCACCTTCGTTCTCTTCTTCTGAATGGAATACTTCGAAGTCTTCTTTATCTTCAACACCATATTTTGGTGCGAAAGCATCTTTTTCATTTTCGTCTTCAAATCTATCGAATTCGAAGTTTTCAAACTTTTTTAAGTGTTTCATAGTTTTGTTAATTAGTTTTATGTTTTATATATTAAATAATAAAATCACTTTTTTAACTTTTTATATATAGAATATGAGATTACTAAAATATTGTGATTTTTTATTGGAAGAAAGGTCCGAACTAAAGGGTAGGATGAGGTATTCCAACGAAATGAGAAACAAACTAAAAAAGATTGGAGGAAAAGTCGCCGAAGCAATTTTGGATATTGAGAATAGTGAACAAGAGTTTACATATATCGATTTAGGAGAAAAAGACAACACAATAACTTTAATTGAGGTAGATAAAGTTTTCGACTACATGAGAAGTCGTGACATGTCTCCTGGATATCTAAGTAGGTTCATAAGAATAAACTGGCTTAGTAAAGAAGATGTTCGCCACGTCGAGTTAAAGATTGGTAAGTTTGCAAAATCACTTTTATTTGATACATTTACAGACCCTGAATATGGTGAGTTTGTTGACAAATGGAGAGCTCTGAAAGACGAGTCTACCTTTGAATTGTGGAAAGGTCAGGAAATAATTGAGGCATACACAACCGGAAACTACGAGGAATGCAGTGGCTCTACTTTAGACAACTCTTGTATGAACGATTGTGAATACGTTCTTTTCTACTCTGCAGTGGAAGGATGTGAGGTTCTGGTACTTGTAGATGAAGATAGATCTTATGGTCCTACCGTAAAGGGAAGGGCTATTATATGGACCGATTACAAAGGAAGAAGAATAATGGACAGAGTTTACTACAACTTCAATAAAGACTATCAAAAATTTTTAAACTGGGCTAAAGAAAATAATGTTTATTATAAAAAACACAATGGTACGGGTGGTCCAAACACTTTTGTTCTTGGAGACAAAGAAGAAAAGTTGATTACAAAGATTAAGGTTCCTAACGTATTTACATATAGAGGTGAAGGATTTCCTTATATGGATACTTTCTACTACGCACAAAACGAGTGGATAATGAACTATGAACCAGAGGAAGGTAGATACTACAAACTACAGGATACAGATGGTGAATACGAAGAGTTCAATGCATTGGTTGATATATATGGTGAGGAAATAGAAGACGAAAATGACTATGTTTTTTCAAAATATCAAAACGGTTATATTTGGAAAAATGATGCACTTCATTTAGAATATGATGGTGGTTCAGGATTTGAAAGCTATTCTTTTGACGATTGGTTGGAAAGAGAGTTTGTGGAGACAGGAATACCTTATTGGGGTAAAAAAGTTAGTTTCGTAGAGATTGATGGTAAGTGGTACTTCGAAAAGCACTGTGTTTTCTCTAAAAGAGAAGATAAGTGGATTTGGAGACCTGAGGCAATCTATGATAAAGGAGACTGGACTTCTCATGAAAATTTCAATCCAGGAAAATAATATATAGATTTATGGCAACTATAAAAAGATTCAATCAATATTTCTCACAAGATATCATCGTAAATTTTGTAGCAGATTCGTTATTGTCAATTTCAGAGGGAAACTACACAAATGCTAATCCAAAAATGGAGGAATTCAAAAGTGAATTTAGAAAAATAAAAGAAGATCTTGGATTAAATTCTAGATTGATACCTACTTTTGGATTTGGAATAGGTGGTTTTTATCCTATTGTAGAAAGTATAATGAGACTTGAAGGATTTGAAGTATCAAAAAGAAGTATTGTTTTACTTACTTTGGCCGCAATATCTATAATAATAATAGGTGATGGTAAAAAGAAGGGTAAAAAATCTCCTGAAGATGAAGAAAGACAAAGAGTCGTTGATGACATCAATGTAAAGATTCTACAAGAATTAAACCAAACCGTATCTCCAAACTCATCTACTGGTCAATCTCCTATACTAAAAAAGGTAGTTTCAATAATAAAATCCTTCCACGATTCTTTTTGGACAAAAATATTCAAAGGTGACTTAAAAAAGACCCTAACTGGATTGAGATCCAATGTAAAGAACACATGGGAATCCGTAAAGACTGCTTTCAACCAGGCAGCCGGTGGACTTATAGATATGCTTGCTTACACTGCGATGCTTATTCCTGTAATGAATGTTTTGGATAATGCAATAAACAACTTTCCGGACCTATTTAAAACTGCCCAGATACTTCCTGAGAATCTATTGGCATTTGCTTCTGGAGTAGGTGTGGTCGTAGCTAAGCACGGAATTGCCAAACTTATTTCAAGATTTGGTGATACTGAAGATGAGAAAGAGATAATGGATGAGATAGAAACTCCAATAATACAAAAGATTGCAAACTATAAAGACTTCGATTCTGGTGAGGATGCACCACTCATAAAAGAAGAACCGTGACATTACATGTGGATTTAATTTTAAACTAAAGCTTATACTTTGATATAATACATGTTAAAATTAATTCAAATCACAAAATGACAACGCCGCAATTAGAAAAGGTTTATTTCAATTACATACTCAATAATAAAAAATACTTCGATATTGTTAAGTCGTATTTTTTCAGAAACTCTGAAATACAATTCGTATACGGTGTTATCCGTGAGTACATGCTTAAAGGTGATGCGAAAGTTCCTACTCCTAGACAAATACTCGATATGGTTAATATCGAAGACAAAGAAGGTCTTATCACCAAAGAAATCCTAAAATCAATACTTCAAGTAGACCTAAAGGAATATGACGAAAAGAATTTCATTGAACCAAACTTCAATGGTTGGGTCTTAGCAAACCGATTGAAGACTGGAACAGTCGATATAATCGACGAAACTAGAAACTTAGATTCAATATCAGACTTTGATAAAGCAGTTGAGGCTGCTAACCGAATAAAGGGAATTGTAGACGAAATGTCTTCTACAAACTTTGTTCAAGACGATGATTTGGGATCCGATTTTGACGAACCGGAACACCATGTTCAAGACTCTTCTCGATTTAAAGTGAAATGTGGATTCGAAACTATCGACCATATGCTTGGTGGTGGTTGGGACATCTCCACTTTAAACGTGATAATGGCACAAACTAATGGAGGAAAGTCTCTTTGGATGCAGAATTTTGCAGTTCAGTCTGCCAATATGGGACATAATGTACTTTATATAACATTGGAAATGAGTGAGAGAAAGGTTATGAAGAGACTTGGTGCAATGAGACTTCATATTCCTATCAATGATTATGATACACTCTCTAAAGACACCGAAATGATTAAAAAGAAGATTGCTAACCTATCGGTAACTGCAGGTGGAAACGACCTATTTGAAAAGAAGGTTGGAAAAATCATAACCAAATTCTGGGCGGCAGGAACTGCAACCGTTGCCGATTTTGACAACTATATCCAAAAATTAAAAGAAAAGAAAGATATAAAAATCGACATGATTATTGTTGATTATATTACTCTTGTTGCGACCACAAAGGGTGCACTTGCCGATAACCTCTATACAAAAGGAAAAAGTTTAGCAGAGGGTCTTAGAGCAGTAGGTGCAAAATATAAATGTCCTGTAATTACAGGAGTACAGGTGGCAAAAGACGCATGGAACGCATCCGATATAACATTAGAGTCTGTTCCTGAATCTAAGGCAATTGCAGAGACTGCAGACACCTTCTTTGCTATTATAAGAACCGAAGAAATGAAAAGACAGAATCTTTACCGATTTAAGTTATTAAAACAAAGAGATGGTGATTTTTCTAAATCACAGATAAAGTTAAATCTAAATCCAACTTTTTTGACGTTGGAGAATGATCAATTTCTTGACCAATAAAAACAAAAACAAACTTGTTTTATATAAAAAAAAATATTATATTATATGGCTAAACGATCAATAGACGATGATTTCGAAGATGAATTGGATGACAATTTAGATGAGATTGAAACTACGGAAGAAGAATTAGAAGACACAGATGATGAATCAGATGATGAAAAGTCAGGAATTTGTCTCGACGACGACGATGATGGTGACATAGACATTCTTATTGAGATTGACGAAGATGACCTTGACCTACTTGATAAAGAAGAAAAGAAAGAAGATGATGATTCAGAAAATGACATTGTTCTTTCAAAACATAAACTCGAAGGAAAACATTCGTTGAAATACGATTCTATTTTTAAGGGAAAAAAAGAAGATCCTTTAGATGAAGATGACCTTGATGGATTCGCACTTTATCACAAAGAGTCTATAGAGGTAGATAAGTCTTCAAACTACTACTTTGAATCTATAGACAATGAAAGTTATGTCAGGACAAAACTGGTAAAGGAAAAAGTATATTCTGTATTGAGTGAAAACACCAGCTTGAACTTTCTGAATAACAGAAGAAAACCGTCTAGAGTAGACTTCAATGAGTATTTCAATCTTTTAAAGAAACATTTAGATGCAGAAAGTTTCACAAATATAGAACTTTTTAACGAGCTCGCGGTTTACTTTTCTGATAATCTTTTTAATATGTTCAAATTGCTTGATAATAAATGGAGAAACCAGATAATAAGTGAACTACAGGATCATATTGGAAAAACATCCAATTCCAAAGAAGTTCAAAATAGAAACATCTATGAAGGTACTGAGATAGAATTTGAATGGGAAGATGAGTTTGGTGAACCTATGATTATAACTGGAGTTGTTATGGAAACAGACTATCCTAATTCTGCATTTAAAGTAGATTCATACGAAAATATCTATAATATTCACCTAAGTGACATAACAAAAATTTTAAACAATAACAAATTTAAAAATAATTTGAATAAACTTAACAATATTGACTTTTTATAAAAGTAATTTTTACTGCTATAAAAAATCATTTTTTTTCAAGCATTTGAAATTTTAAATCAATTTTTAAACCAATATATAAAAAACAAAAATAAAATATGAGCATGATAAAAGTAACAAAAAGAAATGGCAAAAAGGAGCCAGTGAAGTTTGACAAAATCGTGGATCGAATAACTCAACAAACTTATGGGTTAGACCAAAAGTGGATTGTACCTTTCGAAATTGCACAAAAAGTGATTGAAGGAATTACTCCGGATGTTAAAACCTCCGTATTGGACCAATTAGCTATGGAAACTGCAGCCTCTCTTACTACAAAGCATCCCGATTATTCTGTTTTGGCCGCCAGAATCGCAATCACTTCGTTGCACAAAGAAACAAAGAAAAGTTTTTCAGAGACTGTTGAAGACCTTTACAACTATGTTGATCCTAAAACAGGACTTCATTCACCAATTGTTTCTGAAAAATTCAACACTTTGGTTAAGAAACATGCTGATGAAATCGATTCTGCAATTGTTCACTCTAGAGACCACAATTTTGATTATTTCGGATTTAAAACATTAGAAAAATCATATCTTTTGAAGATTGATGGTAAGGTTGCAGAAAGACCTCAGTATATGTACATGAGAACTGCACTTCAAATCTGGGGAGAGAACTTAGAGAAAGCATTTAAGACATACAATGAACTATCAGAAGGATATTACACACACGCAACACCAACACTATTTAACTCTGGGACTCCAAGACCTCAATTATCATCTTGTTTCCTTTTAGACACACAATCAGATTCTATCGAAGGTATCTTTGATACTTTAAAAGAAGCTGCTTTGATTTCTAAAAACGCAGGTGGTATCGGTATTTCTTTCAACAAAGTAAGAGCAAAAGGAACTTACATCGCCGGTACAAACGGAACTTCCAATGGTATTGTTCCTTTCTTAAAAATCTACAACGAAACTGCAAGAGCAGTTGACCAAGGTGGAGGTAAAAGAAAAGGATCTATCGCAATCTATATGGAACCTTGGCACGGTGATATCATGGACTTCTTAGATTTAAGAAAGAACCAAGGTAAAGACGAAATTAGAGCAAGAGATTTATTCTTGGCTATGTGGATGAACGACCTTTTCATGGAAAGAGTTGAGTTAGATGAAGACTGGGCTTTAATGTGTCCTCACGAATGTGCTGGTCTTAATGAGACTTACGGTGAAGAGTTTAGAGCACTTTATACTAAGTATGAGGCAGAAGGTAAATATAAAAAAGTTGTTAAGGCTAGAGATGTATGGAACAAAATTCTTGAATCTCAAATCGAAACAGGAACTCCTTATTTACTTTACAAAGATTCTATCAACAACAAATCTAATCAATCGAATATTGGAATCATCAGATCCTCAAACCTTTGTGCCGAAATTGTGGAGGCCACAGGAATTACAAAAACACAAAAAGAGATTCTTGCAAATAAAGAGCTTTTGGAAAAAATCGGATTAGGTGAGTTTTGGGGTGAGGAATCAGTAAATGAGACTGCCGTTTGTAACTTAGCTTCTATTGCACTTCCTAAGTTCATCAACAAAAACAAAACTTACAACTTCAACAAATTGTATGATGTTGCTTACGATGCTATCGTGAATTTGAACAATGTTATTGATGTTAACTACTATCCTTCAAGAGGTGCTAAGTTCTCTAACTTATGTCATCGTCCAGTTGGTTTAGGAGTACAGGGATTGGCCGATGTTTTCTTCACAATGGGACTTCCTTATGAGTCGGAAGAAGCAAAACAAATCAACAAAGAGATTTTTGAGACAATCTATTATGCGTCTATTAAAGCTTCTTGTGATTTAGCTAAAGAACAAGGTACTTATGCTACTTACGAAGGGTCTCCTATTTCTAAAGGACAATTTCAGTTTGACTTATGGGGTGCTAAACCTTCAAAAAGATGGGATTGGGAAAAACTTAGAGAAGAAGTTAAGAAACATGGTGTTAGAAACTCTTTAACAACTTGTATCATGCCAACTGCATCGACTGCATCTATCTTAGGAAACGAGGCATCTTGTGAAGCACAGACATCAAACATGTACACAAGAAGTGTTTTATCTGGTACTTTCATTATGGTAAACAAATACTTAGTAAAAGAACTTGTTAAATTAGGATTGTGGAACGAAACATTAAGAAAGAAAATTATTTCCGAAAATGGATCTGTTCAAAATGTACCTGAGATTCCTACAAATTTGAAAGAAATCTTTAAAACTGTTTATGAGATTAAACAAAGAGATGTTATTGAGATGGCAGCAGAAAGAGGTGCTTTCATTGACCAAACACAATCTATGAACATCTTTATGGATTCTCCAAACTTTGCTAAATTGACTGCAATGCATTTCTATGGTTGGGGAAGAAGAAACTTGATGACTGGTGAGAACGGAACTGTTATTATCCCACAAGGAGAAAACATTGAAGTGATCTACGATAAAGATGGAAAACCTAAATGCTACAGAGATAAGAGATATACTTTGAAAACAGGTATTTACTATCTAAGAAACAAATCTGCAAGTGATGCTGTGAAATTCACAGTTCAAGAAGAAGCTAAGAAAACTGTTGAAGAACAAATGGCAGAGATTAGCTGTTCCCTTGACAATCCGAGTGATGAATGCATGGCATGTGGTGCTTAGTCCTGAAGATTGTTTTAGTTTAGGGACATAACATAACTTAATATATAAAAGAAAAAAATATTTTATGTGTTATATTTATGTTTATTTAGATACAAGAAAAAAAGGCTCATACTCATATGGTGATTTCCATTTTGAGTATGAGCCTTTTTATGTTGGAAAAGGAATTGGTGATAGATACCTATCACATCTTAGGATTGCCAATGGTAGTAGAAAGGGTGGTAATAATTTAATTATCTCTAAAATAAGAAGTATTCTAAATGATGGATCCGAACCAACAATAATTAAGATAATTGAAGGACTAACAAAAGAAAATTATGATATTTATGAAATTTCAACAATTAAACTGATTGGTAAATCTTGTGATGGTTTAGGACCCTTGTTAAATACAACTGATGGTGGTGATGGTGGTATAACCTGGGTAGGTGAACACCATAATAAAAATAAAAAGTTAGAGGATATTGTTGGTGAAGAAAGGGCAATAAAATTAAAAAAAAGTCTATCAGAACAAGCATCTAAAAGAGTTGGTGAATTGAATCCTAATTTTGGAAATACGGGAGAATTAAATCCTATTTTTGGTATTAAACGAAGTGAGGAGACGGTGAATAAGATAAGAGAGAAAACTTTAAATCAGTTTTCAAACTATTCAAAAGATGAAATAGACTTTATGGTCAAAAGAATGAATGATGCCCGAATAGATAAACCTGAAGAAGTAAAACAAGTATGGTATAATAAAATATCAAAATCTCTCAAAGATAAAAGTGATAATGGTGAATTGTTTTCTGATGAACATAGACAGAAGTTAAAAGATACTAACTATAAGAAATTAAATAAAGGATCCGATAAGTTAAAACTATCGGATGAAACTAAGAAAAAACTATCAGAAAGTCTAAAAAATAGAGTTTTCACTTTAGAACATAGAGATAAATTGAGAAAGTGTATATCATTTGAAGAATTTGAAGTTATTATAGTTGATTTAGTAAATAGTAGTACAATAAAGACAATAACAGCATATAGAAAATATGCTAAGGACAATCCTGATTTAAAATATCCTATAAGACCTGAAAAATCATATAAAAATTGTGATTGGGAAGGATGGAGAAAATATGGATTATGATTTTGTCAAATAAATACTTATCTTTGTAGAAGACTATAAAAAATCCACATTAGTAAAATCAACATTTTTTAGACCGATATATACTAAACAAAATAAAAACTTTAAAACTTTTTGGTGGATTGAGATATAAAACATATCTTTGTAAGACAAAATCAAACAAATAAATATTTTTAACTAAATCAAAACTTTTTAAAAAAACTTAATAAAAGATAAACAATATTAAAACCGTAGCAAGACAAAAGAGTTACTTCGAAATTGGATTCTAAAAAACACTCTTTATCACTTTTCTCGGTCATTTTATTATAGCAAGCATAGCAATAGTTTAAGTTACTTCGATAAATTAAATTATAACTACGACAGAAAGTGCCTAGCGACAGCGAAGCTACTGTATCTGAGAAGAAGCCCAATGGGACGCTCAGATTAAAGTGAAAAAGTCCAGCTGACCACTGAAGTCCTCTTTTAAGAGGCGGGAGTCAAGGAAAAAGTTTACTTCCTTTAAATAAAAAAACTCGTGGACGGACACGACAACCGCAGGCAAAGTTTCGGGAGAATTCTTTGTAACGCCTTAGGCTAACCTTTCTTGTTTGCTAAACTACTAATGACCAGAATACTACAGAAATGTAATATTCTGGTTTTTTTTTGAACTTAAAAAAATTTTTATATATTATGAGTAAATTCAACACAACCGTAACAAAGTCTAAGACTTTAACTGAAAACTTGGCAGGTGGTCAAGCATATGCACAATCTAACGAATTGGCATTGGTATCTATGTTGTTAACATCTTTTGTTAACGACCAATTCTACAAAGGTGGTTCAACAACTTTGAAGGATCTTAAAGCTTTGTCTGAAAAGATTAAAGACAAAGAGTTCGTGGCTAAAGCCGCAATCTATGCCAGAGATAAGTTTGGCATGAGATCAATCACTCATGGTCTTGCAGGTGAGCTTACGTCTCAACTTACAGGTTTTGATTGGGGTAAGAACTTCTACGACAAAGTAGTTGTTCGTCCAGACGACATGACTGAAATCTTATCTTATTACTTAGCTAATAAGACTGATAAGTCTAAACCAAAGTTTCCTAACGCTTTAAAGAAAGGATTTGCTACTGCCTTCGATAAATTCGATGGGTACCAATTGGCTAAGTACAAATCTGAAAACAAAGAAGTTAAGCTTGTTGATGTAGTGAACATTGTACACCCTATTCCAACAGATAGAAACCGTGAAGCACTTAATTTGTTGATTAACGATAAGTTGAAAAACACTGAAACTTGGGAAGCAAAACTTTCTGCTGCAGGTCAAACTGCTGAGAATGAAGAAGACTTATCTAAGTTGAAGTCTGATGCTTGGGGAGAGTTAATCTCTACAAGAAGAATCGGATACTTTGCTCTTTTGAGAAACTTGAGAAACATCATCACTCAAGCTCCAGATGCAGTAACCGCTGCTTGTGAGTTGTTGGTTGATGAAAACTTAATAAAAAGAAGTCGTGTACTTCCTTTCAGATTTGCAACTGCTTATGAGGAAATCTCTAGGTTAGGTTCTTCTAAACCAGTTAGAGACGTATTGGTTGCTATCAACCAAGCACTTGAAGTTTCTTTAGTGAACGTTCCTAAGTTTGATGGTGAGACTCTTGTAGTTATGGATGTTTCTGGGTCTATGTCTGGTAAGCCATCTGAAATCGCGAGTTTGTTTGGTGCAATTTTGGCAAAAGTCAACAATTGTGATGTTATGACATTCTCTACCGATGCTCAGTACAAGTCTTACAATCCATTGGATTCTGTAATGACAATCAGAGGATCTTTCAGATACTCTGGTGGTGGTACAAATTTCAAGGCAATCTTCAATAAAGCCAACAAGAAGTACGACAGAGTGATTATCCTTTCAGACATGCAAGGATGGATGGGTTATACTACTCCAGCATCTGAGTTCTCTTCTTACAAGAAGAAATTTGGTGCAAATCCATTTGTTTACTCTTGGGATTTGGCAGGATTGGGAACACTTCAGTTCCCAGAGCAAAATGTCTTTGCTTTGGCAGGATTCTCCGACAAAGTGTTCGACATCATGAAGCTGATGGAGATTGACAAGAAGGCACTCTTCAACGAAATCAAAGCTATTCAACTTAGCTAAGATAAAAACCCGTTCAAATCGAACGGGTTTTTTTTATATATAGATAAAGTAAAATTTTAAAATATGGCATTTCACTATTCACCTAAAATCATAAATGATAAAAGTCTAATACTATATTTGGATGCAGCTAATTCAAAGAGTTATCCAGGAATCGGTACTAAATGGACTGATATAAGTAAGAGTGAGTATGATTCTACGATGAACAACGTTACATACAACTCTGCAAATAGTGGAAGTATGATTTTTAATGGATCTAACAGTAATGTTACCTGTGGTAATATACCTGTTGGTAGTTCGGGAACTGTAAATGTTTGGTTCAAACAGGATGTAGCAATCGCAAATAAAGGATTAGTCGGAATTGGTGCAGACACATATCTCTATATAGGTGGTTCTGGTGCAAATACTAGATTGTCATTTTGGAACTCTGTTACATATGCAAGTGATTTGTCTCTTAATTCATCAACTTCTTGGAATTTCGGTTCTTTTACTTGGGAAGGATCTAGTATTACCATATATCTTAATGGTGGTACTTCTTCGACATCAATAGTTCCGTTCACTAATTCTGGAAATGTTGTTATTGGTGTCTATCCAACACTTGTGAATGGCTCATTCTTTAATGGAAAAATATCCAATGTACAGATATATAACAGAAAACTTTCTGCTAGTGAGATATTACAGAATTACAATGCTACCAAATCACGATTTGGTTTATAATTATTTCCAGATTTCTTGAAGATTTATCTTAGAGCTCATCTCTATCACTTTGTTGTTCTTTATTAGTGAATATCTTTGTAGAGGTATAAATAGTCTAACTAAATTATCCGTCTTTTCAAACTCTTCTGGTTCCATGTCAAAGTTGAATATCTGTATAAGATTTTCTATTTCTTCAAAGTTTACGAAATCTTTGTCTCCTAAAAAGTAGGTAAAGTTGTAGTTATATTCATTGTAGTTTGAAGCATCTTCTTCGTAGGATTTGTTGATTAAAAAGTTTGTCAGTGAGTTTTCGATTCCAATGGATGGTAGTGAAAACTTATAACCGTTTATGAAAAAACATCTTTCATTTGGATCCCATTTTTCCATTATTTCATCACTTAGTTTACAATAGTTGAAGGTTTTTTCATCAAAGTTTATTTTGTCTATGATTCCAATTTCGTCGTTGAAATACTCTAATTGAACTGGTTTGTCCTTTGTGAATCTCACAATTTCCAAAAATATGAATATAACATCTATACTTTTTATATTATTAAATGAATATCCCTTTGATAGTATAGTGTTGTTCTCCACAACTTTTTTTAACCTACCAAGTACGAGTCCCAAATCCTCTTTGTCATAGTTTTTCTCATATTCCTCTATTTCTTTGGGTCCAACCTTTTTGATAGCCACTTTAAAATCATCTTTGTAAAACAATCCCTGTGAAGGAAGATTCTTTACTTCGATGTTTTTCTTTTTCAAGAATATTCTTTTTATAAAGTCGACTAGTATCATAAATAGGCTTAAACTTTTCTTATATATTATTTTTGGGAACTCATATAATGAATATATATAGTTATATGACTATAAATGATGACTGCTTTAATTACCTAAAGGAAATAAAAAAAGGTTCGGTGGATCTCATATTGGTCGATCCTCCTTATTTGATTTCAAAAAAATCTGGATTCACTAGATATTCAGATGAAGCCAATTCTGATATGATAACAAAGTATGGAAAGGTTTCAATAGACTTCGGTGAATGGGACAAAGACGAAATTGATTGGGACATGCTTTTTGAGGAGTATTATCGAGTTCTTAGAGATGGTGGCACTTTGATATTTTTCTTTGATATATGGAAATCAACTATTATAAAGGAAATAGCAGAAAAACATAAGTTCAAACAACCTAGAGTTGGACAATGGCAAAAAACAAACCCTGTTCCTATAAACTCGAAAATAAATTATTTATCAAACGCAATAGAATACTTTTTTACTTTTACAAAAGGAAAGAAGCCTACCTTTAATTCTGTTTATGATAACGCAGTGTATAAATATCCTCTTTGTCATGGAAAAGAAAGATTGGATCATCCAACACAAAAACCATTAGCTCTTATATCAGAACTACTTCTAAAGCACTCTAAACCAGGTGATTTGGTTCTTGACACTTTTGCAGGAACAGGAACCACAGGACATGCTTGTATTTTGAATGACAGAAGGTACATACTTATTGAGAGAGATGAAAAGTACTTTGATATACTCAAAAAAAGAATAGATGAACTATCAACAAAAGTTGAATTTGTTGATATAAAAAAATAAAAAATATAACTATGTCAATTATATTGAAAAACTCTCAACTTAACGACGACACTATTAGTGCACTTAACACACTAATCGATCTAGACATCAATGCTCAGTCTGCATTTAGACTTATGCGAATAATAAAGGAACTTTCTTCTATATTGGACGATAAAATCAAAATGGAGAAAAGAATTCTCGATAAATGGACTAAAAAAGATGAGTTGGGAAATCCTACTCCTGCAAAAGATGAATCTGGTCAAATCATAGAAGGTGCCGTTAATATTTCGGATTCTGCTGCTTTTTCTAAAGAAATGGAGGTATTGATGGATATTGAGAATGAGATTCCTTATGAAAAAATAAAGTTCGAAGATTTAAACCTTCAAACTGCGAAGGTTAAAGATCTTATAAAACTTGAATTTCTTTTTGACTAATGCCATTGCCACATTATAATGGTGGATATTTTAATATCCGAAGTTTTCGAAGAATAAGAAAGATATCTAATATTTTTAAATTAAAAGCCTGATAAAACTATCAGGCTTTTGATTTTTAATATATAAAGAAAAATATTTTAATCTAATGCCTGCTACATATAGTATAAATGTTGGAACACAACTTGAAGCATATAGAAAACCTGATATAATCTCGGTTTTGAAGGATATTCCAGACAATACACACAAGTTGATTTCACCAAAGGATATCAGGGATGCTTTTTTGTCTACATGGGCAAACTCACCATTTAAGCAAACAAAGAATACATCAGGTACTGAATACATTGGACTTGATTCCGGTAATCCTTCGGATAGAGACATAAAGCAAAAAATATTTTTAGGAAAAAGAAGTTACGCAAATCTTGACATAATGTCGGATAATCTACTCGGAAACAACAGAGCAGATATTTACATCTACAACACTAAACCAGATGGATACTCAACACAGAGTTCAACAAAAGTAGCCATATTGGCAGGAACGGAATCCGTACTTCACGAAACTGCACCATATATAGAATCGAAGGTCTCCAACGGATCAAACCACTTGGAGTTAAGAAATCCTTCTTTGAACCCAGGACCTATAAATATTTATAGTTCTTTCGGAAGAGTAGCCATAAATGGAATACTTTTCCCTACTGTAGCAGAAACAAATGCAGAGGCAGGTAATGGAAAAATACTTAAATATTCAGGAACATATCCAAATGGATATCTAAAATGGGCACCAATAACCTTCGACGAAACGAATGTTGGTGCAACCGGGTTACCTACAAACATATACGGATCTCCAGTTAAGTTAAATGGACATTCAATGGAATTTGTAGAAAACTCTCTTGTTCCTAATCAGATTGGTGGAGTTCCTTCTGGATTTTCTTTTTCGGAGAATTCCTATGATAGTCTTATAACAGGTACACATCAGAATTGGCCACTTGCCGAAGTTCTTAGAAAGGTACTTTATCCTTATGTTGCACCTACATTGTCACTTAGTGTAACAGACAAAAATACTGGATCTACATACGCTGAGGCCGGTCAATCTATAACTGCTAAACTAGATTACTTACTTACAATATATCCTAGAACTGCTAACGAATACGTTAGTAACTATTATATACTAACGCAGCAAAATTATGGAAGTACCGTAGGACCTACACAATCGACTTCATATCACGGATTGTCATTTTCTGGTCTTCCTGGAAAAACATTCTCAAATTCTATAGACTTTAGTATAGCCGATCCTGGAAATACTTCTGGTGGAACTTACAAATTCACTATGGCATATTCAAACGTTCCTGGAACAGTGATTGGTGGATACCCTTTATCATCTACTTATAATTCTGGATGGAGTTATAGTACCACTGCTGAGATAAAATTCATTAAACCTGTTTATTATGGATTTAGTGGAACATCTAGTTCTGCATCATTTAAACCATATGTGAACTACACAGTTGCTAGTAATCTTAACACTTACATAATAAACTTTCTTTCTCCTTTAAAGACGAAACTTAGTAAGCAGATAGATGTTTTTAATGAAAATGAATCTTATAGTTTCGCAGTCAATGGAAACGGTCGACTTTCTTTTATGTATCCACGAAATAATGGTATTGGTGGTACATTGGAAGAGTCAAATTTATTTTCAATCAAAGATCCTAATGGTTTTGTATTATATCAAAAAGGAAGTCCGACTGCAAGTGCTTTCTACCCAGGAACATTTGACATGTCTTCACAGACAGGTGCTACAGACTATGTTCTTTGGGAATCAAAGTCTGAATGTAGTTATCAAGGAGACGGATACTTTGAGCTTTCTTTTGGGCCAACCAGTTCATTTTACTGGCCATCTCCTTCCGTAGATCCAACTAGTGGACCTAGTATAGATCCAGATCCATACAATTAAAATATTTAAAGAACATGGTAATATACGACAAATATACAGGTTTTCCTTGGCAATCCACCAGTAGTGACCTCGTAGTAGGAACCACTAATAGTACGTTTGAGTTTACAAACAATGTCGTTTTGGAAAATTTAAAAGAGAATGAGGAATATTACATAACACCTAAATACGTTAGGGATGCAGTACTTTCTCTATGGGACTCAACCGTATTTAAGCCTACATATGCGTCTGGATCTAACATAGAATATATTGGTATAGACTCTGGTCTTGCTGATGATTTGAGTCAAAAACCAAACAGAGACTTGGAGGTAAATAAAATACTTATTGGAAAAAGGTCTTACTCTGGAACTCATTCATACTCTACTTCACATGATATAATGACCGAAAAACTAATATCTAGTGACATAGATTTGTTTTTTCATAATACCCGTGATGATGTAACCGTAAATCAAAAAAGTACTCGTGTAGTTTTCTTAGCAGGAACAGATCCAGGACTTTTTTCTTCAGCACCTTATATGCAAGCACAGGTTGTAACTACTTTGGGTGGATATCACTCACTTTCTTTTGATTTTGTTAACAATAATGGTAACATAAAAATATATTCACTTGGAATTGATAATTTTGGAAACAACCTTAACACAGGAGGAACAGTTTCTATAAACAATATCGTTTTCCCAACTATTGCAACATCTTCTAGTTCTACCGGTAATATATTAGTTACTAAAGGAATTACTGGAAGCTCGGTGTTGGAATGGGAAAACATAAAGTTTCCACAAACTGATCATATAGGAATAACAGGTAGTAAACTTAATATATTTGGTTCTCCTGTAAACTTAAACTCACATTCATTAGAATTCACAGATAGTCGTCCTGTTCCTATCTCTATGGGGGATATCGGTCTTGGAACGACCTTCAATAATATGTCTATAGCTGACGTACTTAGAAAGATAGTTTATCCTTATTTGGCACCAACATGTACAATAAATCTGATGAACTCTTCTAGATATGTGGAAGTAGGATCATATCCTAACATACAACTTGCTTATTCTATAACAAAGAGAACATCACCTACACTTCCTACAAAGCTAACTAATATGATACCTAGTACATATCCTGCTATCAAAACTTTGGGACAAACTACCGTAAACGGAGTGGCTAGAGGTGTAGTGATAACTCCACTTACTGCCACTACATCAACCTTCACTATAAAGGTCAATGACGGAACTGGTAGTAATACTGCAAGTACCTCAATTGAGGGTATATATCCTTATTTCTATGGTTTTACCGCATCAAACACACTTACGGTTGCTGCTTTACAATCTATGAACAAAATAGTTGAACCAAAAGCAGATAAAACATTGGACATTACTGGAGAGGGTAACTTCTTCTTTGCATACGATTCGGATTACGGTCCACTGACTTCTATTTTGAATCCAGAGAATATAGAGATATTAGGTACTTTCTCGGCAACTAGTAAAATATTGTCTTCTCCTACAGGTTTATGGACATCAAAGGAATATAGGGTTTACAAATGGAGTAATGTTTCACAGATTGGGCCACCATCAGAAAACTTTGATTTTAAATATTAAAAATTTATATATAGTATATGCAAATAATAGATGGATTTACACTGAATAACGCGAAGCCGATAGACGATAGAATCGTTACTTCGGGAACCGCATCGAGAGATGCTATTGCTTATAAATATAATGGACTTAGAGTCTACGACATAGATTCGAAACAACCTTATGTTTGGAATGGTACTATATGGACTAGTGAGAATACTAGTACGGTTACAATAACTGGTACTACAACGGCTGGCTATATTCCTGTTTTTAACAGTACTTCACAAATAACTAATAGTCTTATATCTCATGTTGATTCAGGTGTTGCCAAATATGTAAACATTGCCAACGGAAATGCAGCATATGCATTAAGAGTAAATGGTGTTGTTTTAGCAGATTCTGGTTTCCAAGGATCAGGTGATGGTTTGACAAACCTTAAAGGAGAGAACATAATCGGATCTATCGACGTAAACAAAATTAAACCGGTGACAAATCCTGAGGTTGGTCAGATATACATACTAAAATCAGGAACTTCAACTCCAGAATGGACTAAACTTAGTGCTATACCAGCATCTTCAATTCCTGCTGCAGCACCTTCTTTGAATACTACAACAGCACCTTCTACCCCACTTTATGTTATTTTTGGTGGTGTTTCTGGTGGAAATAACTACTATCAAACTACTGGTGGTGATGCTTTTAAGTTTATTCCTCGTGTAAACGGTGCATCCGAAGGTGCACAACTTCAAATTCCTAACGGAAGTGAGGCCAACCCATCTGTTGCTTTTTCAACAAACAATAACACTGGTATATACCGAGCTGGATTCAATATATTTGGAATATCTGTTGCAGGTAAAGAAAAATTGAGAATCAATGAAAATGGTGCATTTATTAAATCTACATATTTAGGAGAATCTACGCTAAAGGTTCAGAATAGTACGGGTAGACCATTTGTGACACTTCATGGTTTGAATGGTGATGCACAAATGAGTGGAACTATTGGATTCTCTGGATTTCGGAATGGTAGTGGTGGATTATGTGACCTTATTATAGAGAACTTTGCAGGTGGTGCCACTAGAACATATCCTCAAATCAACTCTCACTTTGATGGTGCAGTTTCGACTGCAACCAATAAAAGAAGACATATGATAAATCTGAATGAGCATGGTCAGACAATCATTGCCACGAATGTTGGTTCTAATATAGACAAATTTGACAGCGGTGCTTATAGTACCAGCTCTCCTTTTCCAAACGGAGCGTATGGTTGTGACATATACAACTCTAACCCTTCTATGGGTCATGGATTGATTGTTAGATCAGGTGGTGGTCCTAACACGGTTTCTGCTAGGTTTGATAATGGGTCTAAAACTATCGCTTATTTTACAGACAAAGGACTTCAAATAATGTCTGGTTCTGAAACAGCACCTTCTATATGTTTTGATAGTGATAAGTCACAGAGTAAGAACACAGGATTCTTTTTGGAGTCTACAGGAAAGATTGGTATTGTTGCAAATAACAAAAAAGTACTTACAATTTCTGATACAGAGATAAGACTTACTAAAGTATCTAATTTGGCATATATATTTGGAGATAATACAAGAATAGAAGGAACAACAAGAACAAACAGTCTTGAGATTTATAGACCAACGACAAATGGTGGATATGCAATCTGTCACTTCTATAGTGATATTGGTGGAACAAAGTCTGCTAAAGCTTATATCTATCCAGATGGTTCCTACTATAGATTATCTGATAGAAGACAAAAAGAAAATATCAAACCACTTGAATACGGGTTAGATGATGTTTTAAGACTTAAACCAGTAACACACACTTGGCTTTATGGTGATTCCACAAAACCTTCAATTGGTTTGATTGCTCAAGATGTTGAGGAAGTTTTAAGTGAAATAGTAAACACTTCTATGGATGGTGAAAATGAAATAAAAGCAATTGATTATAATGGTATAATACCAGTTTTGATAAAATCAATACAAGATTTAAGTAAAAAAATAGAGATTTTAGAATCGAAATAAAAAAACCCGTTCAAAAAGAACGGGTTTTTTGTTTAATCTATTTTTTCAAACCACCAGTTAAAATAAACGAAATTATCACCAACCAAATTGTAAGTCTCACTTTCATATCTTACTATAATCTTGTTGTCATATGGTCTAACTACTTCAATTTCTATTCCTTTTTCCATCTGAAGTTGTTTCCCTGTTTCTACAGAATAACAAACCACTTCATCGTTTATTAGTCTATATTTCCCTGGTTCTGGCTTCAACCATGTTTTTATTGTCTTTATAATCAAACCCTTTATCTTTATTATCCACTCTTTTGCTTGATACAAATCATAATCTTTGAATACTTCAGACTCAAGATCTGGTGCTGATGTAAGTATTCCGTTTATCACTCCCCAATACTCATGCTCTCCAATAACAAAGGTTATATAAACATCATAGTCTATTCCGTTAACTTTGACTATTCTAAGTATTTTCATACTTTTAATGTCTTGGTCTTCAAGTGCTAATTTACCTCTTAGTGCTCTATATGCGTTAGACCCACTCAGGTTCCAAAGTATGTCATTCACTCTTGACATTGCTTGTCTTATAGCATCTTGGTGTTTATCAAAAGCGTTTATCGACAAAGAAGGATCGTCTACATGCATTGACGCTCTTGCCGAGTCTGGGTTCATTCTTTGTACATTGAACTCTGTGAATTCTAGAATTAGTTTATTTCTTCTTTTCATAATTAATATATATATTAAAATCCAATATTTAAAAATGAGAATTAAAAGGTTTAACGAAAGCGAACAGGTGGATATTTCCGTGGAAAGAGTCGAAGAAATAATAGTAGAATTAAAAGAACTTACTTCTTTACTCGACGACAAACAAAAGATGGTTGACTCTCTCATAAGTGAACTTAATGATTACAAAAACAAATCCGACAAAGGAAACGACCAGATAGACGACTCAATTGCCGCACTTCAGGTTATGAACAAAGACATGGAAAGTGCTACTGACAAAGCAGACACTGTTATTGGTAACTTAGAAAGTTATAAAGACGATGGTAGAAAGTATCTTTATACCGAAAACAAATAAAACTATTCCAATATAATTTATATGATATTTGATGATAACGATGAAGATTATCTGAGTGATGTTTTTTATTCGGATTGGAAAGATATCAGAAACCTCCTCAGAAAGGACAAAATAATAAAGATTTATGGCGATTTGGGACAATCACTCGGAAACGACGAAGAAAACAATACTTGAAGGAGTTAAAGCTTTCTCTAAGATGTTTAGAAAAGATAAAAGAAAAAAAAAGATAAACAATGTTTTGTGCACCAGATCCTAATTTAGTCGTAATGGGTGGTCCAGGTAGTCAACTAAACCGATTTTACACCAACATTGGATCTATGTTCCGTTCTCAGGAAAGAATCAAAAAGATAAGAAAGATATTCGATGGGAAAATTCAAAAAGAAGAAATTCGGTTCTGAGTTTATAAATATTCTTAGAATAATAAAGATAGAAAGAATATTCAATGCTGATAGGAAAGAAAGGAAATAATCCGGGTATAGTTTATGCACCGTATATAATGCAGACTTCAACAAACACAATAGTTGATAATAGTTTCAATACAAAAATGACTATGAAAAGTAGATATTCAACCACGAAAATTGGTCACGGATTTACAATGGATTTCTGGATGAAGAACTGGAGAAGAAAATCAAGAATAGAAAAGATATATAAAATAGAAAAGCCTACTGAAGAGTAGGCTTTTTGTTATTTTGTGTATTTAAGCTTGTAAAGAGTTCTGTAGACAAGTGCCACGACTTCGTCAATGATATTATGTAGATGTGTGTCTTCTTCGTTTATGCATTTTCTTTCTTCTTTGATGAATCTTACCAATTCGTTGAAGTATTCGATAGTATCCTTTGATCTTGTTTCTGAAGTATCGATAACATCATACTCTTCTATGATGCCATATTGACCTTGAAAAACTTCTATCATTGAATCAATAAAGTCCAAAACACCATCATAGTATTCACCTAATGCAGTGTGTTTTGCATGAGAACCCATATCTCCGTTTACTTGTAAGTGATAAATATGTGCCATTTCTCTAGATTCAAATAGTTTAGAGAAAAATTTGGAAGGATTTGAACCTTCTCCTAATATTTGTGGTGTTTCAACACCATTTTCAACACCATTTTCCTTTTCGGATTGAGCTTGTGCTTGTGCATCAACGGTTTGTGGTAAGTTTGCAGCAGGCATTTCGTCTTGCTCAAACAACCTTTTTATTTTGGTTGGTTTTTTTAATTCTGAAAATTTCTTCATCTTTTTTCTTAGTTTTTATTATATATTATTTTTCTTTTCTGCAAAATCGTAAAGCTTTCCAAGTTTGGTTTTTAGTTTTGATCCTGCTTTGTTTATTCTTTTACCCATATACTTTATGAAATAGTCGCAGTCATTCTTCTTCAACCTTTCAAAATCTATTGTAGGAGTTTCTTTTTCGTTTGTAAACTGTTTTTGGTATTCTTTTAACCACATTTCCTTTAGTCTTTCTTTTAATGGAAGTGAAAGAACTCCTGAATATAGACCTGTTTTCTCAGGTCCTTTATCTGAAATGTATTCTTCGATTTTGTAGTCTAGACTTTCTATGAAATCTTCTGCATTGAAACTTTCCATTTGAACTGCATTCTTCCACGCTTCTGTTTCGAACAGACTATCAAATCCGTGTTTCATAACAGTATAAGACGCTTCTTGAACCTGTGCGTTTATTTCGTATGGTTCCGATAGGTAGAAATTATAGACTAATTTGTTTGACCATATTGAATAAACTTCGTTTGGTATCCTCCATCTATTTACATCCGAATATGTAATTGCAAGTTTTGGACTTCTTTTGTATAGAGGTAGTCCCTTTTGACCAACAAGTCTGTTATAGTATTCATATAGGTGGTTCAACTCGTGATAAATTGTTTCCATCAAAGTATCCTCAATCTTATCATCTTCTTCGATTTTATAACTATCTGGAATGTATATTTCGATTCCTATCATTATGTCTATTCCAAATGCCAAATCCTTCATTTCTGTTTTTACCTTTTTTGAATAACCTGACCAATTTTTATGTCCGAATCTATAAGCACTTCCACCAACTGCATGAGACTTCCCAAAGTCGAATTCATTTTCAAAAATGTCGTCTTTTATGTGTTTGAAATGTAGATCCAATGATATTCCCACCACGGGAAATTTTTGATACTCTTCTTTATTGTTTATACTTGTTTTTAAGCCTTCTGTTGAAATCTTCGGATTGTTTAGATACTCCCTATAGTTTGACTTCTCATTTAGAAAAAAACTCAATTCCTCCATTGTCTTTTTGTAGATTACGTCCGCATATCCAATGGATGGTGTAGCCACTCCTAACCTCTCTAATATGAAGTTTTTGAATTTTTTTATTTTCATACATTATATATTATTTTTTGAGATTATCATTTTAATATATACCGTAAGAAAAAAAATAGCGATATGAAGTATATTAAAAAATACATAAAGTTTTTCGAAAACACAATGGTTGCACCAGAAGTTGCGAAAAAGACACTACAATCCGACAATCTTACACTTACTCACAAAGGAGAAGAAAGAACGGAATCGGATGTAGTTGATAGATTTTCAAGAATCTATAAAGGATTGTCGGGTGCTGAAAGATCCGAAATCAATTCATACTTTAAATAAAAACAACAATATATGAAGAATTATTTAGAATTTTTAAAAGAAGAGGTTGATCTTAAAGGAAATAAGGGAATTGATGACGATTTCATGAAAAAGGCCGAAGATCAAGCTAAGCAAAACCTTGGAGTGAATCCAAACACAAACGGTCCTGTTACAGGAGATATAGGTTCTTTGATGAGAAGATCCGCACAACTTCTTACAAATGGTTTGAACACAGACCAAATAGAAGAAAGATACACTAAGTTAGAAGCACTTGCTAAAAGAGTTATAATGGATGAGTATGGTGATATCATTGAAGCATCTGAAAAACCAGTTGAGCTTTTGATAAAACTTATTAGACCTAATCAATCAGTATTAGGAGAAGTTCCTAACCTATTGAATGTTCCTGCTGAATCAGATGAAAAACCAGAGTATTCTGAAGAAGAAGAGACGCAGACTCAACCACAAGATCAACCACAGGGACAGGAACAATCCGAAGAGCAGGAGGATAATCAGGAAGAAGACGATTTCTTCAACTTCTTTGACGACGACACTGACTATTCCGACCAAGAAGAAGAGAATCCTGAAGAAGTAGAAGAACTTACTAACAAAGATGTTGCTATGGCAATTGACAAGAAGAAGATTCTTAATATGATTACACAAGGTGAGGGTAAGGCAACCAAAGATATTATCAAATTTTCTGAAGTTGTTGAAAGTGGTCTTAGAGAAATTTTAGGTGATTCTTATAGAGAACTTTTGGATGTTTGGATAAAAACATCTGAAGTCGCGCACAAATTGGACTGGGCGGTAAGTGATAAAGCAAAAGGTAGTATGATGAAAAATATGCCTGGTGGATTGGCTGGTGCAGTGGATCTTACTTGGGAAAGTGTTGATAACACATTTCATAAAATAAACCTTTTAACTGAAAATACAGACTTTAATAAAATTGTCATAAGAGCATACGGTATAGATTTTCCAATGCTTTTACACGAATCTATTAAAGGAATTTATATGCTTCTTCAATCGAGTGCAATTAAAAAAGACGATGAACTTGCAGAAGAAATTAAAAGAGCAACTTCTTCTTTTAAAGATGAATCTCAAGACTTTAAATATGGTGTAGTTGCACAAAATATGTTTAGAGATTTTATTAACGCATGTAAAGACGCTGGTAAATACACTCAAATGAGAGCTAGAGTTTTTGCACAGCTTGCTATTGATAAAGAAAGAGGTGGTAGATACACAGATGAGCAGTTTTTGGAAATAACAAAAAGTTTGTTTTCTGTTTTTGATAGTAAAAATGATGCAGGTAAGATATCTTTTGTGATAAACACAGAAAGGTTTGCCTCATCTAAGGCAAAATCTGAGATTGAAAAAGTAATTGCTGATATAGTTAAGGCAGAAGACGATTATAGAGAAGAACTCAACAAATGGGAAATGGAACAAAGATTCGGACACAACAAACCAGAACCACAAGGTGAAGAACATCCAGAGCAAGGTGAAGAATCTCAGTCCGAAATAGACAAACTTATTAGACGGTCTTCCGAAAAAGAACAAACCAGAGACGAAAGTGACCTTACCAAAAGAGAACTTCAAGAGCTTATCGACGCCGCATTGGACGAAGGTGATTTTGAAGAAGTTAAAAGACTTAGTGCTTTTATGAAGGAGGGTGCAGAAATCTACCTTAGAGAGGTTGAAAGAATAAACGAATCAAAAATAACTAAAAGAAAATGATATTTAAGAAGTACACACAGTTTTTAGACCAGTTTTCTATAAACGAAAATTTAGACAAAGCCAAAAAGTACATGAAGGACAGATATATCCTTACTACGGCAGCAACTCAATTGAATCTTATCGATGATGAGACAAAGTATGATATGTCAAATGGAAACAAGCGTTCTGTGACTCCTTTAGACTTTGTTAAATTGGATGCAGAACAAAAGAAAGAGCTTACTGACACAATGAGAGGTATCAGTGTTAGTGAGGAACAACTTAGAGATCTTATATCTACAAACGAGTTCAAACAAGTAAGAGAGATTAAAGCAAGTGTTCCTGTTCAGGATGTAAATGGTAATACAATACAAAAAGAATATCAGTTAGATAGAGACCACATGGGTTGGTTAGGAAACTTTGTTTATTTCTACTATTATGAAAATGCTGCACTTCCAGATTTGTATACTTTATATAAAAATTTGATTTTAAATAAAGATATATTGGCAAATCTTGAAATATCTACAAATGGAAAGATGGCAAAAAAAGCTTTTGATACGAATTTCATAAACATGAAAGTTCCTAACAATATGGAGCTTTTGATTGATGGTTTGAATAGACTTGAAAACCTTAGATTATATAAAAAAATGGAGGCGGATCTTCCACCACATTTAAAAAGAGACTTAAAGGATTCTCCTCAAATAATCAAAGACCAGTTTTTGGAGGTCGCTATGGCGTTTGACGCACTTGGTGGTGGTGATAAAGAAAAACACGACGAACTTTACAAAGGATTCTGGGGAAGAATGTTGTTGGATGATAGAGAAGGTTCAAAAACAAAAGGTCAGGTAGTTTTTAGAAGTCCTGTTTCAAGATATAAAAACATCAGAGAATTGATAGAAAAGGCTTTGGGTTATGCAAAAGCAACAGACAACGATGGATTCAACTCTTTCTACAAAAAGTTCCAGGATTGTGGAATCAAGTTTGGGGCGATGGGTGCAGAAGAAGTTTTCAACGAAAACGGTATCTTTGTTATCGAAGTTAAGTCATTTGGTGCGAACAGAATATTAAATGCACATACATCGCATTGTATCAAGGATTCTTTGAACCAATGGGACTATTATGTAAATAGTGATAGAAATAGAAGACAGGTTGAAGAAAATAAACAATATTACATCTATAACTTCAACCTAATGCAATCAAACTCTCTATTTACTATAGGAATCACAATCGAACCAGATGATAATTATAATCACATCAGAGCGGCACATAATAAAATAGATGGAAATGTCGCACATAATGTAATAAGTATATTAAAAGGTTGGGGTACGGAATATGACATAGAAGACGATGCTAAAACTAAGGCAAAAGAACTTGGTGCGACAGATGCAGAGATTTCAAAGTATGGTGGACTTTTTGCACTTTTAAGACCTGCGACTGGTGAAGATCTTGAAAAAAGAAGAAAAGCAAGAGCGGCAAATATCGAGATTGTCAAAAAAGGAATCACTATCGAACAGATTAAACAATATGTTACTGTGGATGGTGCTGACATCAATAGAGAAGCTTGTAAGGCACTTCAACATGCAGTTCAAGAAAACGATTTAGAAAAAGCACAACTTATTCTATCGTTGGGTGGTTCTCCAAACTTAAAACCACCAAAAGAAGGAGTTATCAACGACGCTACTTCATTGGATATGATAAAATTACTTGTTAAAAATGGTTCTGAACTTACTGCACAGGTATACAACAACATCTGTCATGATTTAGAAGCAGTTAAATTCTGTTTAGATAATGGATTGGACCCTAGTTTTGAAGATTCACTTCCTGTAAGAAGATCTTGTAAAGGTAGTTATGTAAGTCCAAGTGATATTGGAGAATGTTATTTAGATGGTATTAAAATGTTACTTGACTATGGTGCAAGTCTTACTGATAAAAGAGGTAGATACATGATCATAAAATGGGCTATTGAATACGGTAGAACTGAAGTTATTGACTATGTAATAGAAAATGGTGGTACAATGGGATTTGCATCTGCTTATACTTGGTTAGGACATAGTAGAAAACTTACTTTAGAGGATAGAAAGAAGCTTAATTCAGAATATTTGATGCCTTTGATTATGAAGTATGAAAAAGAGGAGTTTGAAGCGCTTCCGGATAATAAATTGTGGCACTTGAAATAATTTAATAAAAAAAAATAAAAAAAAATATTTTTTTATTTGTTATGTCAAAAAACCTAGCAAAATCAAGCATTGTAGAAAAAAGTGACATTTTTTACTATATATATACACTATAACAATTTATCAAAAATATTAATATTAAAATGGAACAAGAAAAAAAGTACTCGACGACAGATTTATATCTAACTGCCTACCTAAAAACAAAAGGCCATAAATATAATGTGGAAAAGATAGGGAATAAATCATCCTTCTCTTTCAAAGAGAGTCCAGAGTTGTTATTAAATGTAAATGAATATTTAACAGAAAATGGTTCGTGTGAACCATTGGCATATACAAATGCCATAAAAAATATAAAAAATTTACTATTTAATAATAAATAATTTGGATTCCATACTATACAATAGAAATATAGGTTATTGGCAATCAAATTAAATTTTTGTAAATAATAAATTTTTTAATTAAAAAAAAATTTAGAATTTATGTCAAAACCGACAAAAATTATTTTGGACAAGCAGTCCGATTTAATACTTACTAACGCACAGATCGTTGGGCCTACTGGTATCGTAAAATCAGATCTTCCTGGCTTGGTTACCGACCTTGCCAATTTAGATACCGCGATTCAAAATGAGGCGACAACTAGATCTAATGAAATCTCAACAGAAAGAGCTCGTATTGATGCTATTTTAGAAGGAGCTGATGTTAACTTAAACCAATTTAGAGAAGTTGTTGCATTTGTTGAAACAATTGATTTGGCAAATGACCAGTCTTTATTGGCAGCTATTAGTAATATCAATCTTAGTATCAGTGCAGAAGAAGCTGCTAGAATTGCTGCGGATGATGAATTATCTGCTGACTTAGCTACTTTACAATCTTATGTTGATAATACAGTAAATGATGCTATTGCTCAATTGACTGCCGACTTAGATGCAGAAGAAGCAAGAGCATTACTTGCAGAAGATGAAATATCTTCTAACTTAACTGCAGAAATTGCGGCTAGAATTGCCGGAGATGCTACTTTATCTGCTGCATTAACTGCAGAAACTGCTGCTAGAATTGCAGACGTAGACGCTGAGGAATCAAGAGCAACTGCTGCTGAGACTAAACTAACAACTGACTTGGCTACAGAGGTTTCTGCTAGACAAACTGCTATTACTAATGAGATTTCTCGTGCAACAACTGCAGAGGCAGAGATTCAATCTAGCTTGAATTCGGAAATTTCGAGAGCAACTGCTGCTGAAGGAGTTTTAACATCTGACTTGGCTGCAGAGGTTACTAGAGCAACTGCTGCTGAAGGAGTTTTAACGTCTGACTTGGCTGCAGAGGTTACTAGAGCAACTGCTGCTGAAGGTGTTCTTCAAACTAATATCAATACAGAGGCATCCAATAGAGCTGCAGCTGATGCTACTTTAACATCTGACTTAGCCGCAGAGGTTGCTAGAGCAACTGCTGCTGAAGGAGTTTTAACATCTGACTTGGCTACAGAGGTTGCTAGAGCAACTGCTGCTGAAGGTGTTCTTCAGACCAATATCGATAACCAAATGGTAAGAATTGATGCCATTTTAGAAGGTGCGGATGTAAACTTAAACACTTTTGCAGAAGTTGTTGCATTTGTGAATAGTATAGATTTAGACAATGATAGTTCTGTTTTAAATGCTATAACAGAAATCAATGCTGACATACAAACTGAAATCGACAGAGCAACTTCAAGTGAGGCTGCACTTAGTACTTCTATCAACTCTGTTTCTAACAGAATGGATAATCTTGAACAGACAATAGATTTATTACCTGTGACAGATGGTTTGACTTTAGAAGTGGACGAAAATAATAATGTTATCAAATTAAAAGATACAGTTTCTGCACCAGGTTCTGGAGTTCGTACTTTTGAAGGTCTTGTTAAAGTTAGTTCTGAACCATCTATAGATGCTAATTTCTTTACTGATAACCTTTCACTTGTAACAAGAGGATATGTTGAACAATTAGTATCTGAAGAGGCATCTAGAGCTCAAAGTGTTGAGGATACATTAGTAACTACTATACACTTTAATGAGGAATTATCTTCTGTATATAATACAATTAATAGTTTACCTAATGTTGATGAAGCTACTCTTGCTGCTGATAATGAAAATAATGTTATCAAATTAAAAGATCATGTTGCAGCACCAGCTTCAGGAGTTCGTACTTTTGGAGGTGTTTTAGAATTAGACACAGATCGTTCAAACGAATTCATGGCAAACTCTCTTATAACTAAGGCTTATTTAGATACTACGGTTGGATTAGAAGCAGAAAGAGCACAACAAGAGGAAGATGCTTTACAAGCTGAAATCGATGCTATACAAACCGACCTTTCTGATGTAATCGCGGTGGTAAATTCTTTACCAAATGCAGATGGTGTAACAATTTCTTATGACGAAACAAACAATATCTTCAAATTGGCTGATAATGTTGCTGCTTCATCAACAGGTATTCGTACTTTTGAAGGTCTTATCAATGTTGGTTCAGAACCATCTGATAATGAAGAATTTGGTGATTTGTCACTTGTTACTAAAGGATGGGTTACTAACCAAGTTGGTGCCGATTTCCAAGCAGCTTTAGATGCAGAGACTGCAGCTAGGATTGCAGCAGATTCTGAATTAGATGGAAGAATTGTCAATATCGTTTCTAACACTAACGCACCAATTATCGATTCATTCACTGAGGTTGTTGATAGCTTAAATGATGAAATCGCTAGAGCACAATATGCTGAAGCACAAATTGCATTGGATTTCCAAAACATTTATACTAAGAAGGTTACAGTTTTCGGAGTACCTAATGGTGTTTTAACTACATTCACATTGGATATTCCAGTTAGAATTGGATCAGAGATGATTTATGTAAACGGTTTATTGATGGAAGAAGGTGAAGATTATACTACTATCGTTTCTTCTGGTAAAGTTACTGGTGTCGAATTCTTATTTGCACCAATTACAGAAATGAAAGTTAGAGCTTACGGAGTTTGTGGAGTTCAACCAAACAGTCTTGTATAAACAAACATAATTAAATAAAAAACCAAAAGGTTGTATAAAAAACCTTTTGGTTTTATAAAAAAAAACAAAAAAAATATGAGCAAACTTAAAGCAAGAAAGGATGTGAAAACAGCCTTTGTTCCGCAGATTGTAGGATCTGGAGGCGTTGGTTCTGTTGATTTCCATATACCAGTAATTGATTTTTTAGAGAATAATGGAGAAATTCCTTTGAACTTTAAAGACTATATACTTAATTCTCCAGATAGATTATTTGGGAATGATGGGGAAGATTGGGCAACTAGCGTTAGAGCTAACCGAGATTTATTTTTTAAACGTCAGTCTGACTTTTTACTAGGACGTATGTGGTCAAGATATCCATCAGATGTTTCTAGTTGGGATTGGGAACCAGGTATTGGTGCTATTTCCTGGATGGATCAAAGTAAACATAAATACAAAGGTGGACTTCCAACTTTTCCCGCACCATTAGCGAGTGTAATGAGAGAAAATTATCCATTCTATGATAAGATATTCTCAAAGGCAACGTTAAGAGTATTCCCTAGTATATCTGAATTGACTAGAAATATGGCGAGATTTGAATATGGTGGTATGTCAAATTTACATTTCCCTGAATATGAGGATAAAGAAATGGTTTTTCCAAACATAAATACTTCTAAATTTCAATATGATATTTGGTCACTCGGATCATATGGAGTTACTTCGGATGGATCAATAATTGCACATGTGGGTAATGACACAGAGTCTAGTTTTTCATCGTATCGATCGACACTAACCCCTGGTCTTTATAAATTTAATTTATCCACTGGTGAGATAGATACAAACTTCTATATTAAAAATGCAAATGGATCTAGAGGAGTATTTGCATCAGAATGGACTATTTCCTTCAACTTAATTGTGGCGAATGACTGTGTTTTTTTAGATACAAACTCTGGATATACAATTAATTTTGATGATGGTACTTCAATCGAACCAGGAAGACTAATCAAATTAGGTTTGGATGGAACAATCGACCTATCTTTTTTCACAACTGAACTACTATGTGGTTCTTTAGTAAATGTGCATTTTAGAAATAATAAATATATTTTAGCATTTCAAAGTCTTTATTACTATTCAGGTTTATTTGAACAATCTGAAAAAGAAGTTGGTTTATTACAAGTCGATATTGATGGAACAAATCCAGTTATACTATTTGAAAGACAAATAAATGATTTTTCTCAACCATTGATTACAGGTACGGTGATGAAAACCAAAATGTTATCCAATGGTGATATTATATTATCTGTATTTAATTATGATGATTATTTTGGAAATGATGGTGTTATATACAAAGTACTTAATGATGGTTCAATTGATTATGGATTTACATTTATGAATTTCTCTGAAGTTGATGGTCCATCTACATATAAATATTCATTCAAACCGGCTAATGGAATGCCTGGATTTTCTTGTATTAAAGGATTTGAAGAATTAGGAAATGGTGAAATTATTATCTACGGATTATTTAGATATATAAACTTAGGTACATCAAATGATTTGAATCAACATGAGTCTTCTAATGTAGTCGTTGGTAATTTATTAAAAATAGATTCCACAGGTGATATTGAGTTTGGATTTAATAATTTAGGTACTAAATTTAATTCCGGAAAGCCATATAATATTTCCTTCTTTAATAGTTCTAGTGCAGAATGGATGAACTGTGAAGTATATTTAATTAAAAAAATAGGTAACAAACTTTACGTTTCATTTGGTAATGATGGTGCGTATCAAAAGCCCTTTTATGAAAATTATGGGTCAGAAGCATATAATCCTTTTTTAATTAGATTAAATCTAGATGGTTCTTTTGACGAATCTTTTAATTTGAATATAACTGATGCATCAAAGGGAATTGAAGAGTTTAATGGAAAGTTATACATTATATCCGAATATTCTTCACAAATTGACTACCTTCTTTATAAAAGAAGTGGTGCGTTAAAGGTAACTGATGGTATTCCTACTATTAAAAAGACAAGAGTTGATTTTAACTGGATTGATGTTGATGGTGAACCATTACAGACATCATTTACGAAAAAAACCATAACCGAGATCGACTTAGCAAATCCAAATATTCTTAGTGTATCTTTAACAGGGCAATTAAGATCTGATTTAGAATCAGACACCTTGTTATATTCTGTAAAAGGATATGATTGGTATAGTGTCAGTTCCGATTTTTTAACTACTAGTTGGCAGGTTCTTAATGGTCAGACGTACGATGGACAAGATTTTTCTCAAAACATAGGATTTAAATATTTTAACGGCGAAGAGTTGAATTCGGAAGAACTTTTACAAATTGAAGAAATCAAAGCTGGAATAGTTAGGTTGTATTCTAAACCTGAATACTATCCGGATTTATCTTATGATAAGATTCCTGCAAACCCAGTAACAGGATTTCAAGGATGGAATCCATTTGGTATTAGTAATCAGTTAACGGATACAAATTTTGAAGAAGGTATGGACCTTAGTTGGGATTATTGTTTAGACGACATATTTCCTTTTGAGCAATTCAATATGCTTTCTTATTCTGATAGAACATACAAAATAAACCGTATACAAGGTAGTATGGGTGATATTATACGTGATTATGAGAGTGGTAATTGGTATGTATGGAATCACTTTTTAAACAAATTTGATAGTATACTTGGTTACAAATACGAAGATATTCAGACTACTATTAGATCAAATTTTGATTCAAAACTAAGAGCAGTAATTGAATTAGGTTTGTCTTCACGTCCTTATACATGGGCTAACTATCACATTATTAAAACCCATTTGGACAATTATATTGAGTCTATTCAATACTAAAAAAAAAAATTAAATTATGTTATTTGATTTAGAAGATTACAGAACGTCGGGACTTATTGGTAATGGTAGATATATATCGGAGAAAAAACTACCAAACAAAATAGCTGGAGTACGTGGTTTGACAAGTGATTTGTGGTATACCGCAAATGCCACAAGACATGCACATAAAAATGCAATACTTGTTTATTTTGATGCTGCAATGAAGTTTCTTCCTTTGTCACAAAAAGAGAATGCTGTAAATAAATTCATTGCTTATTTGGAAAGCTTTCGTGAGTTGTCAATCGCAAGTAGACCTTATTGGAATATGATACACAGTTTGCCATTAGTTATGGTTCCTGGTGGAAAAGTTTTTCAAGCAGGTGATTATTTTTCGGTACAAGACGGAGAAGTTAATAATGCCGATGAACAAGCAAGATTCATTTTTAACTGGAGAGGATATAAATATTTCCAAGAAACACATCCTCAAGCGGCCTATAATAATGGGTCAGTGTTATATATGAATGGTGAATATAGTGATTATCATGCAAAACATTTAAGTCCAGAAGAACTTGAATATGATAAAAGCACACATTGGAGTAACCGTGTAGGAACACCTTACACTCCTTACGATTCTGCAATTGCTGATAATTATTATGAAAAATGTGTGAGTAATTCTGCTGCTGAGAAGGCTCTTATGATCGCATTGGAAGGATATGATTCAAATTTCACTCCTTCGGAAATATAAACCAAAAAAAGTCAGGAGATATATCTCCTGACTTATAAAAAAAAATAAATTAAAAATGAGTAAAATTAAAGCAAGAAAAAGTGTTGGACTTATTCAAGATACTCCTAGATTAGAGGGTTCTGCTGGACATGGGTCAATTGACTTTCTTAGAAACTGGTTTGACTTTTTAGATCCTATTGATCTGCCTTCACTGGAAGATATTCAAAACTATCCAAAGTATAGTGGTGGTGCTATGACAGAAGATTGGGATACTTGTTATCGTAATTGGAGAGACGCAAAAGCACAACACGGGTATGAAACCATTAGTGTTGCAAATACTGAGATATATAGACACAATTATAGACCAATGTCTTGGAAATTGAGTTCTGGTAAACACGAGTTTTATCATATCGCAGGAATGAGAGAAACTACCTATTATAAAGGCTCGAGTGATCTTATTTTACCAAAGTTTTTGGAAGACAATTTAGGTCCTTTCTTTAAGGGGGATTTGAAAAAACATACTGTTAGAATAGAATGGAGTAATATTGAAGATGCTGCTAGAAATATTTCTGCGCTTGAATTTGGTTCTCCATACACACAAATTTCGGTTCCTGAATTCGTAACTGCTACTGTTAGTGTTGCAAAAGAAACTAATAAATTCAAGCAGATGGAACTTAGTAATAGTGTTGGTTTAGACATTATAAATTCCGTTAAATATACTGAAAATACCATAATCATAGTTAGTAATAGTGGTTCTGTTCTAAAAAACGGGGAAGAAGTTATCTCAAATGGTGCCAACTTCTTTAAACTTGATTTGGAAACAGGAAACTTTGATACAACTTTTGCACTTAAAAGAATCGACGGGACTTCAGTTTCGTTTTCATCTGGTGAAAAAGGAAAACTATTTGTCGCAAACGGTAATATATTCTACTATTCAGAATCTATGCAGATTATATTCGAAGATTCTTCTCAATATTCTGGTAAATTGATTAAAATCAACTCAAACGGAGTTATTGACGAAACATTCTTTCCAGAATTGTTTTCATTTGATGAATTAGTAAATGTATTTTTTCATAATGGTCAATACTATTTTGCATTCTACAATCTTTATGAATACTCTAACTTAAATGGTGATTTAGGTATTATTAAAGTTGGTACAGATGGTTTAAATCCTATTTTGGTTTACCAAAACCAAGTCATGTTTGACTCTTTTGGTGAAATAACAACTGGTGTTGTTTGTATGGCGGATCAGTTATCAAACGGAGACATAGTTTTTATTGCAAGAGACAATAATTCTAATACACAATCTTTGTACAAAATTTCGGTTGCGACGGATTCTTTAGACCTTTCTTTCACATTTGAGGATATTTCTGAAGCAGGTGACTATACTCTGGTTAAAAGAAAATATGAAATTTTACAATCTCCATCAAACGTTTATGGTATCAAAGTTATATCGACCGGTGATGTAATCGTACATGGTCAATTTAATGAAATCGTATATCATCGAAATGCACCTGATTCAATAACTTATAATGTTGGTTGTATTGCCAAGTTCGATTCTTTGGGAGATTTGGATTTATCATTTAACCATATTGGAGATAAACAAAAGATGTTCAAATCGAACAATACCGAATATATCACAACTTCGGGTCTTCATATCAATAACCTATTTGCAATCAGAAGAGTATATGAAATTGATTCTATGTTATATGTTATTGGTGACGGATTTTCTTCATACAATTCCACTTTATTTTCTATGGATGGTGATAGTGGAACCAACCTAATAAGAATCGGTTTAGATGGATCATATGACAAAAGTTTTAAACATTCTTTTAATTTTAGTACTTACGGTTTTGCAGGATTCTATAAGTTTAATAATAAATATTTGTTTTTAAATAATCAAAGTTCAATTAGTGTAACTTGTATAGATGAGGTTTACTCCGAATACATTGGTTATACAAGAATGAATACTTTAAATGGTTCAAATTTTTTAAATGGGAATGGAATTGATGGTGATTTCATAGGTTATAATCCATATTCTGATATTTGTTTAGTACAACACAAACCATATGATTACCAATATAACCGTTGGATTATGGTTGAGGGATCTTCTAAAAACACTAAGTTAAGTGCATGGGGAACATCGATTTTCGAAATTGATTTGAATGCAGACTTAGTTGATTACTCTAAGAGAAATCCATTGTTTTTCGAATATGATATGGACTGCAGAGGAAATGATTTTACGAGGATTCTATATCCTTGGGAAGAAGCTACTAGTAATCATTCTGAAATATTTACAAAATATTTAAATGGAGAAGAACTTCTTGCATATGAGTTGCAAATTTTCAATCAAACTAAATCCGCACATGAAAGACGTAGAGCCAGACCAGAATACTTCCCTAATATTTCTAGTGATTCTGCAATGCCTTCTGGAAACTTCAAAGGATTTGCACCATTTGGATGGAGTCAAGGTGATCACCATGATTTTAAATATACCAGTATAAGAAGAGGAACTCCTATGTCTCAATTATTTCCTTCAGGTGTTTTTAATCTTAGACAAGAGCCACATTATATGGATTCTTACTGGTCGTTTGGTAAAAAAATGCAGGGTCAGGTAGGAGATATTGCTATGATAGAAGGTGATTGGTGTCTTTGGTCACCTAACGCCATCACAAACGACTATGAAATTAAAGGTAGATGGATCTACTTCGCAGCTTTCGAAGATATGATATCTTATCAAAAATCTCAAGTTGATGCAAAGTTGAGAGATTTATATAATGTGGTACTTTCACAAAGACCTTTTACATGGGCTAATTACCATATAATAAAAGCTAACTTAGACGAGTATATTGCTACTCTTTAAGAATAAAAAATAAAAATAAATAAATATGTTATTTGATATAGAAGATTACAGAATGTCGGGACTTATCGATGCAGGTCGATACTCGATTCCTGAAAGAACATTTGTGAATAAAGTTGGTGCTTATCCAGGAGGTAACATGAGTGATCCACAAACTACTGCGTTACATACTCGTCTTGCACACATAAAATCTTTTGCAGATTTTTTCAACTCATCTTTGGCAATACTACCATTGGATAAAAAACAAAACGCACTTAATAAGTATTATGTTTGGTTAGAAAAATGTAGAAACTTTAATATTGCTTCTAAGCCTTTTTGGAATATGATCAATAGTTTACCTGTTCTATTTGTAGAAGGTGGTAGAGTATTTGAAGCAGGTGATGAATTCATTGTAGAGGAAAAACAAATAGACGATTTGCCTAATCAAGCAAAATATTTGTACAATCAAAAAGGATTTATGTACCCTTGGTCGAACCCCAATGATCCAAATTATGGTTATAATTCCGAAGCTTTATCATATGTAAGTGGCTTTAAGTACCAACATATTGTTACATATACACCGGTTAAAACCGTTTCAAATGAACATCCATGGGTTAATAGTAATACCTATACTCCATTCTCTCAAGAGATTGTAGATTCTTACTATGAATCGGTTGAGTTGCTTATGGAATCTGAAAAGGAAGTTATGATTGCAATAGAAGGGTATCAAACAAATTTTACTTCAGTAGAAGCATAAAAAAAAACATAATCAGGGGCTATGCCCCTGATTTTTAAAAAATAATTTTAAAAAATGGCATTACAATCAAAAGGTCGTGTTAGGGCATCATTGCCAGAACATAAAATAATACCTGATTTCTTTACTGAATTAGGAACTCCTGGTACAAAGTATGCGGAGTTAAAAATGACAGGTTTTGACTTTTTAGAACCAGGAAGTGGACCGTCTACAATTGATTTTGACCAATACGGTAAAAAGATTGGAAAATATGATCAAGACAAGATAGATTCGAAACTAAGAGCAGAAAGAGATCACTATCTTAAAGAATTGAATGAGTTTTATGTTGCTAACGCTAATAAAGAAACAACCAAGGTTTCAACTGTAACTATCAATAATGACTATTGGACGAGAAACTTTAAAAGTATTAAGGTTTCTGGTAATGGATATCCTGAAATGGTTTCATTCGAAAATTCTAAATTCTATAAATCAACTCCTTACTTATCAGTAAATACTATTTATTCCGAACCAATTACCGAGTTTTCCAAAATTATGTCTACTAATGAATGTCAGGCATCTGATTATTTAAATGAAGAGACTTACAATCAAATGATGGCTGATCAAAATATTGCTATGAATAGCTACCAATTTTTGGATCATTACATAAACGGTACTTTTGGTTCAGGATATGATGAAGTAAATAATGTATATGTAAATGCTTTCTCTGAGACATTAACAGAAGAACAACAGGCTCAGTTTGACGATTGGAAACTTAAATTTGAAAGATATTGGACAAGTGAAGAATATTATCTTGATATTTGGACAAATACTAATTTAAGTAGACTCTTTAATTCAGGTGGTGCAGAAACTGTAATAGATTACCCTATGGGTACTACACCTGCCGAAGTATTCCCTGGTATAACCGATTTTAGAAGACTTCCTGCAGTTCAATATGATAAGCAATTGTCTAATATACAAGGACAGGTAGGAGATGTAATAAAATCTAATGAATATGGTGATAATTTTGCTTGGCATCCTGTAAAAAATAAATGGTCTATAGAATTATATGTAAGATTCTGTGATTTATTAGAGACAACTCGTAGAGCTCGAAGAGATGCAAAGCTTAAATCTTTGAATGAATTCAATCTTTCAATTGCACCCTTTACATGGGCCAGTTACCATGTATTAAAACATGCTCTTACTAAAGCAGGTAAGTAAAAAATAGACTAATTAGTCATAAAAAAAAATTATAAATTATGTTATTTGATTTAATGGATTATTATAACTCTGGTCTTATTGGCGAAGGAAAGTATGTACCAGAAAGAACAATCGCAAATACTGGTGACCCTGAAGACTCTTTAACAACACTAAGAGCAACTAGAGATGCACACTATAAAGCGGTCAATGAGTACACCTTAGCTGCGATGAGTTGTATGGCAATTGATAAAAGAACTTTGGCCATTCAAAAATATTTTGAGTGGATTGAAGCGAGAAGGAATTTTTCTATGAAATATAGAATCTTTTCAGAAATGCTTGGTAGTATACATATTAAACCTGTAGATGGTGGTATTGTTTTAAATACTGGAGATTTACTTACAACAATTCCTGCCGAACAAGCACCTGAAGGTAGTCCTATATATGTTAGTGCAAGTGGTGGTTTATATTATGTAGACCCTACTTCACCTGAATATGGATACAACGATCCACAACTACTTCAAAAGTTAAGTGGTGAGATATCTGAAGTAAGAGCAATTGTTTCGGAAAATGGTTGGCTTAAATACAGAGCATGGTCTTCTGAAGACTATGCTGCATATTTACAAGCAGTTGAAGAATTGATGGCATCGGAGAAAGAACTTTTTATCGCCTGTGAAGGTGGTGTTGTTAACCTTAATCCAGTACAACAATAAAAAAATGCTTATCCTTGATATGGATAAGTATTAAAAAACAAAAAAAAGAAGGCAATGTGCCTTCTTTTTTTTATATATACTATATGAATTTTATAGAGCAATTATTTACCAGAAAGGATATACTACCTTATAAAATTAGTATAGAAGACTTTATAGAAAAGTCAGAATGTAAATCAATTTCATTTCAGGATTTAAATCCAAAATGTGGTGGAATATCGATACCCGGAGAATGTATAATATCTACGATAATACTACAATTTCCAAAAGAAGTACTACTATATATACTATTTCATGAAATTGCACACCAATATCAATATAAAAAATGGGGAAAGAACCTTATGATGGATGCATACAAAACACTTCCTTTGGAAGACGCGGTGAAAAACCTTTTGTATATAGAATCGGTTGCTGACAGACTAGCAATGCTCAAATTGAGATCTATAATAGGTAGTGAAAATCTTCCACCATACAGATACTATGGGTGCAAGAATTTGGAATTCTTTAAAGAATACATTTCCAACCTCAGAAGTCTTATAGACCAGAATAATGCAACTGATATAGAATCTATAAACGAATTGATATACCTAAAATATAAAATTTAGGCTATTTTCCTCCAAACTTTTCTTTGAACCTTTCGACTAATTCGTTTCTTTCTTCGTCGGTCTTTGCCTCTGCATACAACCATATGAACGAATTCTCTATCTTTTTGAGTTTGTCTTTCTTACCTTCTATTTTGTCTTTTAATATATCTTTGTCCTCAATCTCCACTAAATAGGGTATTTTCAAACTTTCACATATTTCATATAGACCTATCAAATCAAATTCCACAGATGCTTTTTTAGCGGCAATGTAAAGACTAACATGCTCTTCTGAGTCAGTTTTATCTGGATGTGCTACCTTAACTATTTCTCTATAAAGCTTCTTAACTTTCTTTTTCACATAGTCACTTATACCGTCGTCGACAGGTTCCTTTTCGATTTCATCTTCTTCTGTCTCTTCCTCATGTACTTCAACGACTGGATCTACCGCGGGTTTTTCTGGTTCAATTACACCAACTTTCGACAAAAATTCAGCTTTAAATTCTTCGATTATTTCGTTTTTGTACTCTTCCTCTGTCAAGAGGTAGTCCCATTCTTTCATCATCTTTTTCAGCTCTAACTGATCCTTTTTACTAACCCTTGACATATCCATATCTTATATATTAAAAAACGGATTTAATAATTTAATATATACACTATGGCTATTAAAAGATATTTAGAATTCATAAAAGAAAGCTACGGCGAGTTTGAATCAATTGGTGAATGGGTTGAGTCACTTTACCAAGACGATTACATCAAAAACATCGTGAACAGATACATTGGTGAAATCACTTCTGATATAAGGTTGGCAAATGCTATAAACCTTCTTGACGAAATGGATCAAAAGGATCTAAAACAACAAATAGAAAAATACCAAAAAGATGGAATTGAAGAAAAAGAACCAATTGTACTTACTTCAACAGATCTTGAACCACTTACCGAATCTGAGATAACAAAGGCAGGTAGAGGAATATTTCACTCATTTCTAAAAACACTTACTGCGTTAGGACAAAAAGAAAAGACTGCCAACTCGGAAAGATGTCCAGATGACTTTTTACTTTTCTACTTCTACGAAAACTTAGACTCTATGTCAGTTAGACAGATATTTGGTAGATTTCAATCATTGGTTCCATACCTAGAACATATCGACTATGGTCAAAATGAAACAAACCTTTACTTTGGTATCAAATGTGACGGTGAATTAGAATACGGTGCTTTCTATGAAAACACAATTCCTTTTGGTGGATTTAAACTAAACCAAACTGCAATCAAATGGATCAATAATATAGATGCAAAATCTGCTTTTTCACTTAAAAAAGAATTAGTGAACCTTTCCTATAGCGACATCTTAACATTAGGTAAGATAAAGTCAGACATGACACAATACAATCCTGGATACCACGAGAAAAAACTCAAACCAGAACTTAGAGACCGAGTTATCAGTTTTGGATATCAAGGTATTGGTAAATGGGACAACGGTAAACTCGACGAAGCAGAACTAATGAATATCAAAAACAACTTCGTTACTTGGTTACTTTCTAAAAGCTGGGGTGGTAAAGTACTAATAAGCGTCAAACCAGGATCATACTGGTTGTACATACATCTAAAACTAAAATAGAAATATGAAATATCTTAGAAACTACAACGAAAACATCGATACCGATTTTGCTATAGTCAAAATTAGAGAACACTTTTCCGAAGAGGAAGTGGATTCTATGGTTAAAAAAGAGATTTCCGAATGGGTAGATGATGAAGATTTCTATACCACAAATGGAAATGGAGAAGCAGAAGAAGTTGTTATTCAGGAAATGATAAACTGGTTCAAAAGAGAGTTTTCCAAGCAAATAGAAGAAGATGAATTCGCTGCTTTAGAAGACGAAATAAGAGCTGCTTACCAAGTATTAAACTAAATCATTGGCTTTTCATATAAAAAGAAAAGCAAAA
>JACCDX011742611.1_pt1 | contig 50339 bp, 51 predicted proteins | sample 7449681 | NCBI WGS metagenome assembly JACCDX01 (sample SAMN15323450, study PRJNA562643) | freshwater metagenome | isolation source: river surface water | place: USA:Blue River Watershed | collected 2017-08-18
AGGCTTTTCCACTAACTCAACTTTAAGATTAACTTTATCAACTACTGGTTTAACTTCAACTTTACCATATTTGGGGTCAGCCGGAACAGCTGCAGCCCCGTCGGTAAGTTTTAGCGGTGATCCGAACACTGGTTTATATTCGGCAGCTGCAGATTCTATAGGCTTTTCCACTAACTCAACTTTAAGATTAACTTTATCAACGACTGGTTTAACTTCGACTTTACCATATTTGGGATCAACCGGTACCGCTGCGGCGCCGTCGGTAAGTTTTTCGGGCGACACCGACACCGGTATCTATTCGGCAGCTGCAGATTCTATAGGCTTTTCCACTAACTCAACTTTAAGATTAACTTTATCAACTACTGGTTTAACTTCAACTTTACCATATTTGGGGTCAGCCGGAACAGCTGCAGCCCCGTCGGTAAGTTTTTCGGGCGACACCGACACCGGTATCTATTCGGCAGCTGTAGATCAATTAGGCTTTGCGACTGCTGGCACTAATAGATTAACTTTATCAACGACTGGTTTAACTTCGACTTTACCATATTTGGGATCAACCGGTACCGCTGCGGCGCCTAGTTTAAGTTTTAGCGGTGATACCGATACAGGTATCTACTCCGACGCGGCTGATACAGTTAAGATTGCCACCGGAGGAACTAATAGATTAACCCTTTCCACGGATAGTTTAACTTCGACATTGCCATATTTGGGTTCAGCCGGTACCGCTGCAGCGCCTAGTTTAAGTTTTTCGGGCGACACCGACACCGGTATCTATTCGGCAGCTGTAGATCAATTAGGCTTTGCGACTGCTGGCACTAATAGATTAACTTTATCCACAACTGGGGTAACTTCGACTTTACCAGTTATTTTACCAGTTGGAGATGAAAATGCGCCTAGTTTAAGTTTTTCGGGCGACACCGATACTGGTATCTATTCAGACGCAGCTGATACAGTTAAGATTGCCACCGGAGGAACTAATAGATTAACTTTATCCACAACTGGGGTAACTTCGACTTTACCAGTTATTTTACCAGTTGGAGATGAAAATGCGCCTAGTTTAACGTTTGCGGGTGATTTAGATACGGGGTTATATAGGAAACTTGGAACTATTGGATTTTCAACAGATGGCATTAAAAGAGCATCCATAGCTAATTCGACGTTAACGACGACAGTTAGAATTGTGAACATACAGGGCACCGAATCATTGCCGTCTTATACATTTGACGGTGACGGAAATACCGGTATGTACTCAAGCGCGGCTAATACGATAAACTTCACGACAGGAGGAACTAATAAATTGACCATTGATTCGACTGGTGTCAATATATCGGGAACATTATCGATCGAAGGTGATAACTGCATTAATTTATCACATCCGATGCAATTTGTAATAATTGGTCAGGACTTAACGACTATTTTTGTTACTCAGACCTTCGAAATAGGACTTTCTGGAGCAAACACAGCCAACGGTTGGACGGTCCCTCGTAGCTTTGTATATAATGCTGCTACCATTACATCAGATTCTGATGCGGTTTCAGCTAGTCGGACATATTTTATTGAAGTCTATAACGCAACAACGGCTACCTCAATGGCAAGTTTTACGATCACTACGGGTAATATGGGCAACAGTAATGTATTTTCACTGAATGGCACGGGGCTTTCAACATGCTTTGCCGGTCAGAAATTAACACTACGGGCTAGAGCTTCAGTGGCACAGGGGACGGCAGCAGAATTTACTGTATATCTCCATGGATATTGTGTTTAAAATCATACAAAAAAATATAACTCATAGAAAATTTAAAACCTGTTAGGAAAATTCTCGATTGGTAAATTATATGTTCTAATTAGACCAGTTCTACTATTATTATAATGTGGGAAATTAAACGTAGATACAATGACATCGGGCACATCTAAATAGTATATATCAAATCTCGCTGATATCACATCTTTAATTTCAGGTAAATGAAATACTTGTTTACCGATTAGTTGCGATCTAGTACCACATTTTTCATATACTAATTCACCCCCACCAACTAGATTTACTACACATTTTAATTTGTAAATTGCTATTTCGTTATAAAATGAATTTGGAACAGACATTATAAATATATATATAAATGCAGGTTATCTTTTTTTCCTGAATAATTTCAATTTGGTTTTACTTTTTGTAACAAATCTGGTTTATGTTCGGGTGGTGTATAAATAGTATATAATTTAGCGGGCTGCTTACCCGTCGCTTGCACATAATGAACAGAACCAGGCGGAATTATAATGCTTTGACCTGCTTTTATAATTTTTCTTACTTTATCAACTACTGTCAGAATTTCACCTTTCTCCACCCGAATAAACTGAGTAGTCTTAGAATGAACTTCTTCAGGTATATCTTCCAGTGGTTTCAAAGACATAAGCACCAACTGCATATTTTTTGTTGTCTCTATGACTTTACGATAATTGGTATTTTTTATGGTGTTAACTTCTAAATCAAACTTGGCCATTTTGATACTATATTTCTATCAAAAAAATTATACAGAAGGTAATTCATCTGTATTATCAAAATAAACTATAATGGTGGCAATGCTCATAATAACAACGGCTATCAAATTTAAAATACATGCAATATTTCTTATCTTCCGCGACATGCCATGCCCAGGAGTTCCCATACATGTTGTAATAAACAATGCTATTATAAACCCTAACGTGCACATAGCCAATGTATTATACTTATTTGATGAACCTGTGCATTTCCTATTTTTATAGAATATATATGGGTTATTTACATGATAATAACATTCTTTTGCTGAAGAAATCCTACATTCTATATTTTTACACATGTATACGCCGAACAACACCGGTTTAGACGTAATCACATCAGCCACTTGCCATTCTCCGGAAGTTGACCAGTTTAAATATCTACAACCTTTCACCGATTTCCATTTATCACATTCGATCTTATTTTTATCATTATTCTGTTTTTCTAAATTCATTAATTCTGCATTCATCAATATAACAAATACGAGTAAAGTTATGAATAGACAGATAAACATAAGCACCAAGAGGAATAGCATACATTCTATATGTGTCTTATCTAATTCTTCTATATAACGCGGTTCACCCTGATAGGGGGTTTGCTGTTCACCCTGCTGATTATCGGATATATCGATTATCGACGGTTCTCCCTGCGACATACTAAGTTTATAAATATTTATAAATTCATTTTTTCATAAACGATTATAAATCATATAAGGGAATCTTCTTAGTGGTTGCGACACCGCCTATATTAAAGGTTACTAGAATATGACCATAGAACGCACCTAGAGCCGCCGGAACTGGTACTAGATCAGTTCTCATCGCACCATTAGACCCATTCCCTAACTGTATCAATAACTGATTATCTGCGGTATGCTGGACAATACCAGTTCCGGCACCACATCCTAATGCTAGGCATCCGGATCGATCTCCGTTCATAGAAATTTGATTGCCCAGAAGAGCGTTAAAGTTTCCTAATATAATATCACCACCAGAGTCGGCGCCAACTATGGTATTTAGTGATCCAGTCGTAATGTTTGAACCGGCGAAATTACCGACACCCGTATTGCTGTTAGTCGCTGTTACGCTAGCTAATGCAGAGCGACCAACCGCAGTATGCCCTCCATTAGGACCGCCGCCCAATGTAATAGAGGCGCCCGCATTGTATCCAACTGCAACGCAGTTTGGCGCTGTTGTTAAAACACCCAGAGCACCAGCACCAACCGCAACATTTCCACTAGCCGTTGTAGTCGCCGCTCCAGCGCCATTTCCTACCGCAGTATTATCACTACCAGTCGCATTCCTTAATGCAGTACTACCAATAGCTGTATTTCTATTTCCTGTTACTACACTGGATAAAGTTTCATATCCGTACGCCGTATTATCACTACCCAATACTATTAGGGCGCCTGATGATGGACCAATAGCAGTATTTCTTGTACCGAAAATATTAGGGTAAGTAGCAGTTCCAGACATCATATTAGAAGCATCAGAAATATAAGAAAGCATTGAATAACTAAGTGCGTTGGTTGCATTTATTGGTGCTACATATCCAGTAGTTGCATTTGCTAAATCAAATGAAATCTTTTTTGATGAATCTACATTATCTGATATCCTAAAGACATTATCTGCAAAATCAGAACTACCTGCGCTTATCGCTCCATATGATACTTCACCAGTTGATGCATTGTAATATAATGTATTAGCCGTAGTATTATTACGTACATAAGTAGGGCTAATTACCGTTGAATTATTAAATGGAACACTGGTGGCGCCCGATCCTATAAGTAAAACATGATGACGATTGCCCGTATCGACATCATTACCAAATCCTATCATAATATTATCAGATCCGGTAGTTTGAGTGTCACCGTGAAAACTCCCCATCATGACATTCCGACCTGAACTTGTTAACGCCATACCACAGGCAAAGCCAACGATAGTGTTGTGTTGACCGGCAGTCAGTAAATTAGCATTAGCACATCCTACTATAGTGAGAGTAGCCGCAGTATTTATAGCAGCCGCATTATTAGCCCCAACAATAGTACATGCAGCACTAGATGATGCTGCTGGATTTCCACTATCCATGCCTATAATAGTAGTTTGATTTGGTGTGAATCCAACGCCATTCGTTAATAAATTTCCTAATAAAAGGGAGTCATTACCGCCGTTAGCAGGCAATAACATATCATAATTCGGCGCAGTTATTGTTCTAACTGTTGCGGTTGCAATGTTCGATGCTTCAAATGCTATTTTCTTTGTTGCGTCAACATTATCGGATATTCTAAATACACTATCAGCATAATCGGTACCACTACTGCCGGCAGGTCCATATGTTACTTCTTTAGTAATAGGGTTATAATATAAATTATCGGGCAATGCGGCGGATGATCTAATCTGATTTATTGTCAAACTATTGTCCACCAACCCAATAGCTCCTGATCCAATTACTATGCGATTCGATGCAGTGCCACTATCTACATCAGTACCATAACCTAATAATGTGTTATTCGAACCGGTTGATACATTCATACCAGAGTTGTTTCCGAATGCTGTGTTAAAACTACCGGTTGAATTTGCAGTTAACGAGTCTCGTCCGAATGCTGTATTATCTGCACCGGATGTATTCGCGTCTAACGCAGATCCACCAAATGCCATATTTCTAGCACCAGTACTCAATGCAGACCCTGAATTATTACCAATAGACACGCATTCTGAACCTGTTCCAGTTTTAGCATTAGGACCTAATGCTATACTTGCAAACCCGCCAGCCGATGCACTTGATCCAAAAGCGATAGCATCTACAGCGGATGCATTCGAAGACTTACCGACACTTATCGTTCTAGGGTTAGCTAATGCGTTTTGTCCAGCCATTGATCCGAATGCAATACCGTCGGCGCCTGTATTCAACGCAGAACCAGCGTTAGAACCCATAGCAATACTAGCACTACCAGTTCCAGTATGCGCGGATACACCTAATGCGATAGACTCCATACCACCGGCAGTTGTTGCGCCGGCGCCATTGTTAGAACCAAACGCAATAGCTCCGGTAGAGCTTGCCACTGCTTGATAACCTAAGCTTACGGTTCTAATACCAGAAGCAGTTACTGCATGTCCTAATGCAAGTGTAGCTATTCCTGAAGCTACCGCATTATAGCCTAATGCGGTCGATTGGCTCGTATGTGTTGTAGCTCCAGGTCCAATATTAATAGTTTCGCTAATAGTACCGGCAGATCCACCAGATGTGTTCGACCCTTTACCAAAGAAAATGTTATTAGATCCAGTAACCATAGCTGTACCAGCCTGATGACCTACAGCCGTATTGTTGATACCAGTTGTTACATTTGTTAGCGTCTGATATCCAACGGCTGTTCCAGCCGATACCGTAGTAGTATATAACGCTTCAATTCCTAGGGCTGTGTTTTGTATTCCATTCATGTTGGTGAATAATGAATAACCACCGAACGACACATTTTCTACACCATTAATAGCATTCATAGATGATTGGTATCCAACAGCCGTATTATCATCAGCGTCAAAAGTAGATAACGCATCGACTCCTATGGCGACGTTTCTTGCACCAGTAGCCAATGTACTGAGCGCCGTTGCCCCCATTGCCGTATTATCCGATCCACCACTATTGGTCATAGCATTATATCCGAAAGCTGAATTATTACTACCACTTACATCAATCGCTAATGCACCACTCCCATATACTGTATTTCTTATTCCCGTTGACAAGCCACTGGCTGCGTTATAACCAAAAGCTGTATTATCAGAACCGGTCGTGTTAGCATCTAATGCATTGGCTCCCATTGCTGTATTTCTGGACCCGGTCGTTATAGCAGTACCGGCTGTTACACCAAAAGCTGTATTATTTACACCGCTGACCGGATAGCTAACTCCACCCAATAATAAATTTGTACCATTTAGAACGGGCAAAATACTATTAGAATCAGGTACAACTAATGTACGGGTAGTAGTCGTTGATACATTAGATACTTCTATTTTAAATCTTTTCGTTGCGTCGACATTATCTATTAATTCAAACGCACTATCTAAAAAGACGGGAACCCCCATTCCCAAGGGCAACGATTGCCAATTAACACCGGTCCATGTTAATACATCACCTGCGAAAGAACCCGGTACTAATGCATCAAATGGCAATTGAGCCATATCATCGGGTAAATTTAAAGGTTCGTTCGCCATTTTTATGTGTATCAACTTATATTATAGTATATTTCTTTTTTAATATGTCCAAAAAAAGAAAACTTTAACGCATTTATCTAAACTGCTATTTTCCACATTAGTGATAATAAATTTTATCGAACCAAATACTGGGGATGTGTGCGATAACCAATATTGCAAGATACAGGAATATGCACAGGGTTAATTATGTTTCTATGCAGTCCAGCCAGTTCACCAACATGGGACGGGTTTTTAGATGAAAATATCGGGACAAATCCTTGGTCTAAGCTCCACTGAATTAATAGCTGGGCTGGCGTCAATCCATATATACCAGCAAACTCGTGCATAATAACTGAATCCATCAATTCTCCTTTGATCAAAGCTGAATGTGCCTCAACTTGGATATTCTTGACCCTACAGTATGCAACGGTATCCGAACACAAATTAAATGGTGTTACTTCAAGTTGATTAACACTGGGACATATGGCACAGCCTTCAAGTTGTTTAAGATGTGTAATATCAAAATTGCTAACTCCGATTGTAGTATTTACCGACGACATTCTACTTAGTTGTACCCATGCAGCAACAAAATTCTTCTCCGGAGAATGTAGCAGAACTTGCTTGGGAATATCCAAACCTACCACAGAATTCTCTATTGATCGATTATCTCGGTCAGCCTGCTTAATAAGCTTACGATGGATCTTAGTAGTTATCGCAACACCCGGATACTCGCGGACTACACGATATACCTCTGCTTCATTTCCGTACAACTGAGCAGTATCTATATGTGTGATACCCGCCATAATGGCTTTTCTAGTCATAGCCGTAGCTACGTCCGGTGTAAGCCTATACGTTCCGAATGCAGGCATTATCATTTTTAAGTCCTTTTGTTATATTATTATAAAAAATTCATATTTTAGCTTGTCTCGCTGCGTCAACATAATCCGCATATGTAGGAATTACGGGATGTTCTGAATCCTTAAGACACTCAATAATATGGAGAACTGCTTGTGTTTTAGATTTATTAGGCAGTACTCGCTTAAGATACTCGTAATTCTCATTTTTTGATTTGCCTTCGTAATATAGTTTACAGGCAATCTCTAGGATATTTACGTCAATAGCTATATACCTTGCCTTTAAAATTGAAATTATATTGTTATATAAATTAACGTGAGACATCCCATATATATTAATACGTTACAATTGTCTTTATGGATAATAATCTTGTAGAAGAAATTCTAGTGGCAGCCAAAACTTTAAAAGAGTCAAATGGTGGAGTCATCCACCATATTTCAAATGTTGGTATGCGCATGCCAGGACTCAATGCGACACACCGAGAAACAACCAAAGTGTTAGCACGAGAACTGTTTCTACGTCTGCATGGTAAAGATATCGGTCCCAACGCTCCTGTTGAAGAACGTAAAAATATATACATTAACTATACGAAGCTTCGGTCGGCTCTAAAGAAAGCATATGTAGAGCATGCTACTGTACGCAACTTAGCAGAAAAGAAACCGAAAAGCTGTAAACTCACGCCTTTTCATCAAGCCAGATATTCATCGGAGCTCTATCAACGAGCTAAAGATCTACCATTATCCGAGCAAGTTCTTCTTCCTACCGCTATGCCCGTGGACGTATCTAAGTATGATGAACTCAAAGATTTCTTCGAACGGCTACGCATGCCGACAAATGCCGAAGCTACCAGATTCGATGATATTGGCGCATACGAAGAGTTTAAACGAGGTGCCTATTATGTAGATGGACGCATTGATCTATGCAAACAAGTAGTTGGACCAGACCATATCCAAAGTCTTATGCAATCTATCCGAATGAACCCTAATATTATTCATTTCCTACTCGGTAACAACATTATCGGTTCTATCGGAGCAAAGGCTATCGCCGACTTTATCGCCGATCCGACCAAACTATCCAATATCCAAACTTGGTACATTGCCGGTAATAATATCAATTCAGAGGGTACTGCCCTCATCGCAACCTCACTCGCAAATGACACACACTGCAAAGATCTATGGCTTAAACGTAATCCAGTCGGTGTAAACGGAGCGAAGGCTCTAGCTAAAATGCTAGAAACTAACAAATCAATCGAAACGATTGATCTTGACAACACCGCAATCCTAGACGATGGTTGTATCGCTATCTTTGAATCCCTTGCACACAATACAACTTTAAAGAGCGTTTATCTTGATGCTAATGCATTAACCGTCAAGTCGGCATTGGCAATTGCGAAATACTTCTATCACAAACAAACAACAAACAAACCAGGTATCACGCATCTAAGTCTCAGCATGAATCGTATGGAAGACGATGGTGCCATCCATATTTCTGACGCTTTACTACATTCACGATATCCGCTGCAATGCTTGGTACTCAGCAGTAATCGTATTGAACTACATGGGCTTAAACATATCCTAACTTACGCAGCGACCAGTACTACACTAAAAGTTCTAGATGTAGGCTATTACAAAGCCACAGCAGACATGGGGGAACTGCCCAATAGTTTCGGCAATACGGGGGCTCGCTACCTAGCAGCATTTATTATGCTAAACACACCACTACGTTATCTAGGCTTTCACAATACGCACATCACTGACATGTCCCAAATCAAAGCAGCCATAGAATGTAACACTAATCTATACATGGTCTCACCGGAACAATTTTTAGTTTCATGTGCTAACCTATATGAATATTGCAGGCGTAATTCAGGACTTTCAATTGAAGAGCATAAGAAACTAGCCCGTCGTCTTAGACACGGAGACAACATTTGGGTGATTGATAGTATTTATCGTAATAATATGTAAATATTAGCGTTATGTAGGATTGACGAACTTCAAGAAATTGTATGTATATCTATTCCTAACCGCGCCACATAACTCAGTAGGGCAATTCTCCATATGCAGTCTTTCTTTTTTGAGTACTTCGAGTATAGCATAGATTTCTAATTCTGTGCTATATAAGTAAGTTCCATTTTAAGTGCAAATCGCTTCGCGTTTAGATATACATAAAATGGATTGCCAACGATTATACCTGCTAATCCACTTAAGTCAACATCAATAGTAACAGTAAATGCCGTCATAGCTACTATATCCCATCCATGTGTGGAATTCATTAGATCTATTTCCACCGCATCGTCTACTGGTAGAGTTGTATTAAAATCACTAATAACTATTGAGCTAAATAAAGAACAGAAATGCGGTTGTCCAAAGGTGATAATCGTCTGAGCGCCCAATGGTGCAATCACACCATATAATGAGTCTGGATCTAAATTAATTAGCTCGCCGGGATTACCGAATCGTAGGGTAATTGAATTTAGTTCAATAATAGGATCATGAAACTCAAATTCGGCTAGACTATTACCAATGTCTGTCATATAATATGGTTCATTCGAACCAATCAGACCCGTTCGTTCAATATCAAATGAGAAATGGAATTTTTTGTTAATATGCGTAATAATGTATGCCTGCGTGTTAAGCTCTAAAATTTCTACAGTTAGTCGTCTGAATCCTGTAATTGTATTTTCTGAATTCGGAAACATAAAAGGAAACATCTTTATTTTAACAATATCTTTCATCGGTGCGGTTGTTGCTGATGTTGTTAATGGATTATAATTACGACTTATATTAGAAACATGCCATTTAAACTCATTTATGTTGTTAGTTTCGGTAGCTTGGTATTTACGATCAAGTATAAGATAAGCTTTGCGATGTAGAGCAATCGGATTGAAGATACTCTGTAAAATATGAGGCGAATGTAAGAGTGTATCAAGTGTTGCCGTTTCTTCTATTTTTTTTTCTAGTAGAGATGTTTCCGGTTCTTTACCAAGTTCTTTAACCATCATTTCATGTACATCAACGGGTCCTTCTTCCATGTATTTGGGTAATTTAGACAATTCACCGGCTGTTAATTCAACCAGAGCGGTTATAATACTAGAAAACGGCTTACCTTTGAATAGTTGTAAATCTAGTTTTTTAAGCCGGTCGATTATATATCTTTTCTCATGATCTAGTAGTGGTATTCCCCTTTTCTGGCTTACACCATGGGCTACTGAAACTATCAGTTGATCCATTTCTTATATTATAGTATTAAGAATCCTTTAAAAAAGAAAAATAAAGTTTGTAAGGGTTCTCCCTTATTTAAACTTCTTCACGCTTTTCTGCTAAATATATTAATTGTAATGGAATTAGTGTTCGCGTATTATTAGCATTGGGTTTTACCAAATCAAACGGATTACCAATTGATACGGTCATAGTGCTAAATTCAGTGATTGGGGTTCTAAACCAAAACCAGCCATTTGCTTTACCACTGGTTGTAAATTCAAAGTAAGGGTTTGGGGGAGTGATATTAGGACCTTGAAATATTACAAGTGGATTCATCAAAGCTGGAAATAATGAAAAATGAAACTTTCGTCCTTCTCTGCCTACAAACGACTGAGCTTGAAATTCATGAATTAACACTGTAAAATTATTATTGATATTGGCTACATTATTTATATAAGTCTTACCAGTTTCGCCGACGGGCGTATTTAATTGCATAGTAACCGGAAATATACGCATAGCTACTAAATCGCGAATAGTGCTTACTGTACTTACCGAGCCATCCCGCTGTGAAATACTATTAATAACATTCCAGCCAAATGTAGTATCAGTAGATAGTTCTGGGGCAGCATTGTTTGTATCTAGTAAAACATATGCATATTGATATTGCGCTGCAGGATTTAGCATGCGCTGCATATACCATTTATCAGAGATATCGAATATTTTTTCTATTTTACTAGTTTTTAAGTCATCCGTATCAGTGAATGATTCCTCCTTACCACGTTGATATTTTACAATTTCTAAAGCTTCCTCATCGTTATTGACATTTTTAAGTAGGTTATCCATTTTATAATGGTGTATATATTTTATGACTTTAAATTTTAAATAGGAGTATCATCATCGCTATCATCTTCACTGATAAGTTCCAATACACCAGTAAATCTCGGTAATTGAGTTAATGTAATTGTAAAAGGATAATTTCCTGGCGGTGGTACTGGTAAACGGGGTAATTCATAGAAGTAATCATTAAATCCTCGCCATTCAAGTCCATGAGTGCCGCCATTCCATGCAGCGTCTATCGCCGGATTACCAGAATTATAGTTAGAAAACACATATTGACCTTGAACCGGACCATAATAATCCTTTTCAATTCCAGCAGCCCCATAATAATAATTTATAGGTAGATAAATCTCATTGGTCTGAACAGGATTATCAGCAACAGTACCATTACCATTCGCCGATAACCCTGATATGTGTTGCGCCGGGAAACTAAATGGCGTTGCAGGCAATACTACTTTTGTTGAATTATATAGATATGTAATAGTTAGGGATAATTTATCAAGTATCTTAAAACGTTCCCGAAATCTAAACCAACCCCTATTCGCATTAAATGGGCTTAATACTACAGTTGTACCATAATTAGTATCATAAGTTGGTAAGAGTTCTATAAATTGGAATCGCGTTCCATCCGGTGTAATTAATGCTTGAGACGTAAATTCCTCAAAACCAAAGGCAAATCGATTTCCACCATTTATAGCTGAAAGTAGGAATGTGTCGTACATATGTGCCATAGTCATCCTTCCTAATCTTGCCATAACAATATTACGCATTTTTGAGTGTAAATTAATATATCCAGTTTGTAATCTGGTATGTTCTTCTTGCAATAGCCATATAAATTTATCACGCGTATCAGGAATTTCTATACAATTATTACTATCAAGCATTAAATAGTTGTATTTTAGTTTGGACTTTGGTGCTATTGCTTTGGACAAGTCATATACTTCTCCAATTTCGATTAAAAATAATGTTTCTAATTTAGCAGTTTCAGCTGCTAAAAGTTCGTTTTCATTTGGGGATTCATCGTGTTTTTTGTTGGATAATTCTCCATCTTCATCATTAGTCCCAATAGTGGCAATTTGATATTCTTTTGAATCAATTACGGATGGCTCTCCCGTTTGTAGCATCCGTAATACTTGTTCTAGATTATATTTGAATGATAGTTTTATAGATGTTAATGGTTCAATTTTAATTTGTGAAAGATACCCCTTTATAATATTTTGTTCATCAATATTAAGTTTTCTAAGTAATTTAGCTTCAACTGCTCTACAGAATACATTTGCATTCATTTTCTTTTTGTGACTGTATATATTTCTTTTTTTGTTTGTTTAAAATCATACTAAATTGAAAAAGAAGTTTCTTCCTATTTGTCCGACCTCAAACAAACAAATTCAAATGGGACAATAAATCTATTAAATGGGGTAGAAAAAGTTAGTATATTTAATGGATCACCAAATGATAACGTAAAAGAATCTACCTTCGTAATTGGTTTACGAAAGTTAAAGATGCCATCATTATAATCTTCCGTTGATAACTCTAAATTATTACCAACAGGCGTCGAAAAATTTGGTCTCAATAGAAAATGAAATCTACGACCATTTTCTCCTATAAATGCCTGGGATTTCATTTCTTCAATTAAAATTGATACTCGTTGAGCGCTAGTATTCATCGCTGCAAGTGGAGGGACTGCTGGTTGATACATTCGCATACCTATAATATCACGAATAACTCCCACGGAATTGCAAAACCCAGTTCCTGTATATTGGGTAGGCGCATATCGCCATGTAAATTTAGTAATAGCTGCGGAATTTTCCTCTGTTGTATCACGATAGTCGCTGTCCAGAACTAAATAATAATGTACATACATGCTTTCTGGGTTAAAAAGCATCTTAAGCTCATTCAAATCATTAATACCCATAAATTCGCTTAATACAAGCGATTTGTCAACCGGACGCATATCAGTGTTTGTAGGTACTAATAAATCAGAATTTGCATCAAGACTTCCATTCACGCCGGGATCTTGATCAGCTGACCCTATAGCTACTTTTTGATATTCCTTGATGTCAAGCTCTTCATTATCATTTATTTCTGATTGCATCAAAGCTTGTAGTTTACCACCTAATACTTTACCGAGAATAGGTCCGATTTTAGAAATTTTATGCCCTTTAAAAACAGTCGGATCCATAGATCTGTATAATCGGATTACGTAATTCCTATGATGGGGAATTAATTGTTTTGCTCCAATTTCTTTACATACGTTGTTTATCACGAATTCTTCGATCTGAAATTGATCCGCATTCATTTTTTCTTTTATAATATACTATATGTTTGTTCGATATTCAAAATAAAAATTTAATTACTTGGAAATGTATTCCATCTCAAAATTCATAATTATACGATAACTATTAAAACGTACACCTTTAACCGACCATGGACCTAATGGAAATGGAAATCCAGTAACAGGTGGTAATATTGGGTGGAAGCCAGCGGCATAATCCGCGTTTAGTACTCTGATACTTGTTGGTGATAGCATTTTTATAACGGTGTGTTCTTTATTATTAAAAAGATCATCTAGATTTGAATCTCCAGTGGTAAGACCATCCACGAATACTGAATACCAGTTACCTGGTGTAACAGTAGATATATCATATGCATTTGCATAATAATGCGGTTCGTTAAACTCAAGGTCAATCCACCCAGATTGTATATCTACTACCGTCACATTAGTAAACTCGTATTTAGGCAAGACGACCAATGTATCAGGATTACCAATAGAAACGGTGATTTCGTTTAATGTTGTGATAGGTTTATTAAATCGATAATACCCCTCATTAAATTTATAACCGGCAAGTAGTTCATATTTGTTATTAATCGTAAAATCGGGGACTGAAAATCCAGCAATTTGTGCATTGCGATTACCGACATTAATAGGATACTCTAAATCGTTTAAAAGACCAACAAAATGAAATCTACGCCCGCCGGGCATTATGAAGGATTGAGCGGCAAGTTCTTCTATTAAAATAGTGGCTCTAAGCGGTATAGAAGTAAATTTACGTACCACAATTGAATGCATACGAATCCATGTTATATCACGTACGGGACCTACAACATTGGTAGAGTTGTTAATTACATTTAAGTTATTAGTAAAATCCCATGTTAATCTTGTACATGCTTGATTAAAACGGGCATACCGACTATCCAGACACATATAAGCACGCTTCCGTTTAGCTTGCGGATTAAGTTCTGCTATAAATCTGTCAAATGTATCCAAACCTAAAAATGACACCATATTTAGATGTTGATGTATAAGTTGGTTCTTTTGATTTTTCGTTGAGCTATGAGTATCTATACTTTCCATACCATCAACCCCTTCGATAAAATTCACATATTCATTGGCTAATTCCGCTACCTGTATAATATCCCGTTTATCCCGAACAAACTTATGATTTTGTTTTACAAAACTAATAAGTTGCTTTATTTCAGTGGGAGTTAAAGATCTTTCTAGTAAACCTTCTACAAATTTCGCGATCCTAACTAAAAATTTACTGTCCATTTTATTAGTTATTATATATACATGTAAATAAACTTTAAATGCTATCAGCCATTGCATCTTTTATTTGGGCATCTGGTCCGATCATGAACGCCATATTTACGATATTATTTTTTATTTTAATTAGATTGTGGTCCAGATCGTCAACCAAAATAACAAAACCCATAACTAAATTAGGTGAAAAGGTTGAAGCGGCGGGTCAAGAAATAGCAGAAACTGCCAAAGCGGCTGAAGATATAATTGAAGGATTTGATGTAGAGGATACGGCAGAGGCTATAAGAAATACTTCTACAAGCCAATTAGATGCTCAATTTTTCGGAGAACTTTTTGTTGCGGGATTAGCTTCCGGGTGTTTGGTAAAGTATGTTTGGTAATATGGATCATCCAGGACTAGGTTCCATATTAATGGCTAAATACGCAACACCTATACCGATTACACCCATCATTGCGATTTGATCGGATGTTAATTTTTGATCGAATGAAAGATACCCTACTAAAGCGATTGCGACTACAGATAAACCACTCCAAATAGCATTAATGATTCCCATCGGTGCTCTCTTATGCGCCAATGATAATAAATAAACAACCATTACATAAAAAAATCCACCCGCAATTAAATATAATATTCCAGATGTATGCGTCATATAATTCGCGCACGATTGCGCGCATGCCTCGCAGGCAACTATCAATAATATAAGAAACATTAATACGATTGTTTCACTCATCTTCTTTTTAACGGACCTATGTTTCTACTATATTTTACCACGATAGATTGATGCCATATTTATTATAATTCAGGCACCCCTTCTGAGTTTAGAGCGGGCACCCGATCGCTGTGAATTCTGAGAGTAACGGAAGCATTTGCATTCCATTCGTTCTTGGGTCTAATAGCATTCTTTAACCAGCCAGTATGGGTAAATCCCTTGCAGTTTGGCAAAGACAGGCATTTAGCTTTTAATTCATCGATTGTACCTTCAAATTTGCCAATATCATTATAACGGCTGTCGTAGCCATTAATAACTCTCCATTTAGGACTAGATGCTGAGTGTTGGAGGACAAAATATAGAATAGCCAAAACTGCGACAGCCAGGAGTATTTTTGTGCCTAAACTCATTGCGGGCTTTTCCGATTCTACCATATAAGGTTGCGACATTATTAATGCTTCGATAGTGTATATAAAGAAAATAAAAAAATTGATCTTTTTATATCTATGTAATTCTTACCAAAAAAAATATGTCCGATCCCAGTTCTCCTCCTCCGTCCAACAAGAAGTTGGTATGCCCAGGTGCTCCAAAGAAGCGTCTTAGGCATATTGCACCCACGCCGGTTCATAGTCCTGTAGAGCCCAGCTCGCCGCGCACCCCTCCCCCGCCTGAGGAAAAAGAACTGATCTGCCCCGGCGCGCCTGCGCGCAAGTCGTCGAAAATAGAATACCATGTTCCCGCCGAAAAAAAATTGACCCGCCTCCAGCTAGCCCAAAAATGCGCGTGGTGTGGGCGGTATCTTTGGGCGATGGATGATCTGAGCATTTACGATGGTCCCGATGGAGGATACATCGGCTGGATAGTTCACGACTCATGCAACATCAATTCGAAATGAGAATCTTTTTTTTGTATAACCTTATGAAGCGTTTAGACTTTGCTTCTGTGATGACGCGTATAGATAAAACCCGACAGCTGTACTCCCCAGTACACACGAGCCGATGAACGCGGCTATAGTCCAGTTTTTGAATTCATCTGCGTCATTTTTACTTATTTCACACATATTAGTTTCGGGTTTACACTTTATACCACCCTTCATTTTATACGATATCATAGGATAGATAAACACGACAATAATAGCTGCCAAAACTAGAAACACAATAATTCCAAATCCCACGGACAAAATTATATCACCCCAGCTTTTTGATTTTTCGTTTGTCATGGATGGATTGCTCATTTTAAATATATTATATACTATATAAATATTGTTAAAAATAAGGATTATCTAATTTTTTTGTATAATCTATCGGCGTAACTTCATAGCCAGCTTTAAATCCTTTTGGGGGACCTCTGGTTGCCTGATATAAAACAGGGCAACGACCGTGAGATGCCGTTTCGTTATTGCATGGTTGATGGTCATATCCCAATGCATGCATAAATTCATGTTGTATAACATACTTACGATACTCATCTATGGATAACCCACTTTCAGCAACACCATAGGTCCAGTTTATATCATCTATCGCAATATATGGTTTTGGTCTTTGCCATGTAAATGAAAATCTTATTTGTTTGTTAGTACCTGGGTAATATTCAGGCTTATTATGATCAACGTTTAATGATACTCTAGATCTTAGTTCAATAACAATATCTGCTGCATTTGGGTCATTGACTTCTTTAATTTTATATTTATGATTTATCGCACTATTTTTTAGAATCCCGCGCGTTTCTTGTTTAAATTCTGGATTACTCAAACTTGTATGAATATAATATGTGATATTTTGTTCTTTCATTAAGAAGTATAAAATAATGCCAGCCAAAAGCAATAGCAATAAATTAAAGGAATTAGATAAAATCTCAGTGATCATAATAGATGATAAGATATATAAAGAGAAAAATGTTTTTACTCCTATTATTCCAAAACAAAAATTGAATTATGTATATATTAATATCAAAAGACTGCTGCAACTTTTCTAATCCAATAAACGATAATGTCAGATACAAACACAATTGGACATCTTCCGACTGAGAAGTTTATCCCGCTTATGGTCGAGGAGATCGTGGCATATAATGATAGGGACAATCTTAGAGGAATATCCCCAAAACTCTACGCACTGCATCATGTTGACATCATCGATAAGAACCATTCGTATCAGTTTTCAATTGAATACTGTGTTGATAGGCGGGCGCTTACTCGTTTGATGGACATACCAAAGGATACCACAGAGTTAACAGTGGGGGCGCGTGTTCAACTCCTCCCTGGCACTTATTTTTACAGTAAGCTACATGGAATTACCATTCTTGGTAGTGTATTTATTAGGATGTTTAAAGAGTGGCTTTTAGAGCGCTATTCGCCCGAAGAGGTGAAACGGCATATCGTCTTCGGGGATGACGATCTAAGCTATACTGTATATTGTTGATAGTTATATTATTTTTTTCGGATACATGTATTAAAAGCAATAATAGAAAATTGAATTTTTAAAATACCCATTATATCAAGACAGCTGTTCATTTTAAAAAAACTAACGTTTCCAATGTCCAGCATTCTGTCCGGACTTTTTGGGTCTACTCAAAATACAGCGCCGGCGCTTGACGAACCTGCCAATGAACCCACCGGAGATCTTTCGATACCGCCGCTTGTCCGTCAGACGGCAGAGCCTCATATTACTTCTTCTAAAGTTGTAGAGCAACCCGTCGTCGATTCGGCTGATTCTAAGAAGGCGGACGTCGCCAAAATTGATCGGGCGATCGAGCTTCTTTCTAGTCTATCCGGTTCTACGTCTGAGCGAGCGATTGCTGGTCGATCGGAAACCTATAAGTATTTCCCATCCGTTGGACAGGGCGTACTCGAGACTTTTATCCCCCTGATGAACAACGATATTAGCATACACAACCCTACTCCCCCAGTCGGCATGTCTTCCGTGTTTTATGCCCTACAGTACTGCAATATTTCAACCGATAACGATGCCCATAAGCTCATCATGACTGATTGGGTTAATGATGGTTTTATGACGAGATTAATTAATGCGGCTGATTCGAAGGCTGTTCTTACTCCTGAGGCACGCGTGCAGTTTCTCCCTGGTACGTATGTTCACTGCAAGTATCAAAAGATTAACGTTCTTGGCAGCGTCTTCATCCGTGAGTTTAAGAGGTGGCTCACATATGTGTCCAGAAACGACGAACGCTGGAAGCGCGTTATTGTCTTCGGGGATGACGATCTAAGCTACACAGTGTATATTTAGAATTTGCAATAGATTAGCGCTTTTTCTTTTTTACTATTTATACGAAATTTGAATTAATTCCATCAAGTATATAAACCCAAAATAATGATCAGCGTAATTCTTATTCCACTGCTGTTAGCACTACTCCCGATCGATGACCATACCACCAAAATGCATATCGGTATTCTTTTAGGTGAACTTATTGCGCGTGGATATTTTAAAACATTATTTTCAAAAATATTTACATTCTTTAAAAAACGGCAAATCGTTATCCCACTGCAAACAAAAGAAATGGATAATAATCCGCTATTTCATAAGGTGCAAGATTATTTAGCCGTTAAATTCTCATCATCCATTGAAAGCTGTGAATTAGTACCTAAAAACGGCGATGTAGAATTTAGTTTATCCGATATGTCTGGTAAAATTTTTAGAGATACAATGGAAATACAAAATATAACCCATACGTTCGAATTAAACATACAAAATGTAAATGAAAACTCCTTCGATGATCGTTCCAAAGCGATGCGACAGATTGTTATCAAATCTGCAACTGCAACACCGGATATTATCCGCTCCTACGTAAAAAAACTCTCATCTTCCCAAACTAAGAATACAAACATTATCAAGGTGTTCAGACCTTTAATTTATGGTAAGAAGAAAGAAGACCGCACTATTGAATGGGATTCGGTCATGGTTAAAACTAATAAGACTCTTAAAAATACTATTTACACATCAGAAATAGAGGAACAGTTATTCGACGACATTGATAAATTCATGAATAATGAACAATGGTACGCCGACCGCGGTATACCTTATAAGCGCGGATATTTCCTATATTCAACCCCGGGGCAAGGTAAGACTTCGGTGGCTAAAATTGTAGCCAATAGATACGGTATTCCTATTTTCTGCTTAGACTTGACCACAGTTGATGAAAATGCACTACTTACAAAATTAATGACAGAAATTGGTTATTACGCATGTCAAGAGAAATATATCCTCCTTATCGAAGATATTGATAGAACGGACTTTATCCATCCAAAATATCGCGACCCAAAACTTTCGATGGATTGCTTTTTAAACGCTATCGATGGCGTTGCTGAACCACACGGACGCATTGTAATCATGTCCGCAAATGACTCGAGTAATATTATCAATAACACGGCATTAATGCGACCTGGGCGTATTGATAAATCTATTGAATTTAAATCGTGTAATAAGCTACAAATACAGCGTATGTATGATTTATTCTATGAAGGGAATCAATATGAAGTGGATTGGGATGCATGGGATTTTAACGAAAATTTATCCGCCGCATATGTGATTAAGCTTTTACAAGAAAATGTAGATCATCCAGAAGTCTTTATGCGTTTGATCGGGGAATCCAGGGAGGGCAATGATGAGGATGTGCCTCTAGACGACACATTTAAAAAAGCTATCGAAATAGCCAAAGTAGAGCAGTCCATGAATCATTCAAAAGATAAGAATATGAGACGGTATAAATCCAGACGGTATTCCAATAGAATAGAAGACAAAGTTCGCAGAACTAAACGAACAATCAAACGAACTGAAAAACTTGTCGTCTCAAATACAAAAGAACTAGCAAAGGCAAACAGCAAATTACCTGTATTTCTAGAAATTCTACAGAAAAAACAGGAGAAAGAAAAACTTAAAAAACTTAAGGACAAAGCAAAAAAGCGTATGGAATATATTAAGAAACGTATGGATATCGATAAACTAGATTATGAAGAAGAAGAGTATGAAACTCCGGCATTTCTTATGAATTCTATTTCATTGGATGATATTCCACCGGGCACGATCACCACTTACGAAACGATCGACATGCAAGATGAATATGTTTCCAAAAACATCTGAAAATTGAACTTTTTTAAGTTTGTAATTATAACTCTTATATGAAATGTCGTGGAAAAACAAACTTCAAGAATACTGTATGCGACACAAATTAACACTTCCGCAATATTTTGATGAATCATACGGATCCCCGCATATGCTTAAATGGCGAAGTTCGGTTTTAGTATCCGATCGCCGATTTAGCTGCGAACTTGATGCAACTACTAAAGTGGAGGCGCAAACGAATGTTGCCAAAGTCGCTTTAGAAAATCTGGTAAATTATGAACATCATTTAGTGTTGACGGGACACGACGTAGTATCTATCGAATCTAATGAAATTCCACCATTAACAGAAGTATATATCCATAAACCGCCCGAATGGAATATTTTAGTCGATGTTGAGAATATTCAACCACATATTTGTCATGGCAAGCCTATACATTATTATATATATGTGTCATCATTCTCATCTATCGATGTAAGTAAATATAAAACCCCAGTATCCACCGTAGTCACGATTGATAGTGGTAATTCAGATGCATCTGATTATCTAATGGCATATCATGCGGGCGGACTCGCTAAAACGGATAATATTAAAAACTATATCATTCTTTCTAGAGATAGAGCATCTTCCACGCTCGCGCAAATACTATCTATGGAGAAGTTTAATGTGATGCATTTTAAGACTCTGGATACATTCGATGAATTTATCAACAAGATTTAATTTTTATCTTTTTTCGCCATAAAATCACAAACCAATTTATCTTTCAAATCTAAAACAAAATATGAATATACATATATAACATATAATTTATAAAATGGAGGATACTGATAACCCCAGACTATCCAGTAAGCCCACCAACTCTACCGCATATGTATGGTTGTTTATGAAGGGTGATTTTTATTTACCTGGTATATTCGTATCAGCATATAGTATTCGCCGCACTAATCCGAATGCTGATTTAGTTGTCATGGTTACGCCGGATGTAAGCCAGCACGCGAGAGAGATGTTATTGAAGATAGCGACGCATTTATTTTATATTCCTTATATTTCATTTGAATCAAAGCAATTAAAGACTGAGAGACAAAGGCAGTTATATGGTACATGGATAGCGTCTTCATACACCAAATGGAATGCATTGGCACTACCATATAAAAAAGTCCTCCTTATAGATGGTGATACTATTCATACAGAAAATACGGATGAATTATTCGAATTGCAAGCCCCCGCAATGCCTTTGGCTAGCCCATTCGCCCAACCACTAGGCACCATAAAAACTTATTATGATGGCGAAGTGGGTCTTGATGGGTATCCAGAACACGGCGCCCAATTATCCACAGAGTTGGTAAATAAGATCCTTAATCAAGGGGGAATATTACCAACATCTACGCCTGCTTTAGTCGAACCGAATATGGATGATTATATCGAATATAAAAAAACCATTAAATCTATGGAACCGTTCGGATTCCCAGAATGTCATTCTGGATTCGACGAGCAGAGTATTTCATACTATTATGCAAATATTAAGAAACAACCGTATACCGTTATTCATCATCGATACAACTATTATCCATGGAAGGATGGATTTATGTTTAACGGTGAAGTACCCAGAGTAATCCATTTCTTCTCGGATACTAAGCCTTGGGCGTTTGATTTTGACAAATATCCGGATGTAACTACATGGTATAAGATGGCGGCGGCTGCTATAGAGTTTGCCGAAATTACTGCAGAAGAAATTAATATTACTTCCGCAAATGTAAAAGCCGCGACGGGGGCTCCCGATGAGTTTATCAGAAAATTCATCAAAACTAAAGATGTTCTACAAATATATGGTATGCTTAAATTCTAAAAACGACTAATTTACATGAATTTTTTATATACATGAATTTTTTATATACAGATGTAGAAAATGACCTAATCGACAAAAATGACCTAATCGACAAAAATTTAATGATAGTAAAGGGTACCCCAAGAACATTGCATTTAGTGGAAACTAGTAACAATGCGGTCGATTTGGAAAATCAAGAAATTTATTCTATTTGGATAAGAACGATAGCATATTTACATATTACTAAATTACATATCGGCAATAATTTATTAACGTTCATTCCGGATATATTTACATTACGAATATTAAATTGTGATAACTGTATAATAAAACATCTTCCGACTTATATGCCTTTCCTAGAAGAGCTATCATGTAAAAATAATTTATTAACTTATATTCCCATTTACAAATCGATTAAAAAAATAAATTGTTCGGATAATCCGATCTCCGAACTCCATTATAATATTCATACCAAAGTATACGCCGCTAATTGCCCCATTTATGTTATACATAAGGATAATACGAATTGGCGTAAAAGTGGAATAATACAAAATGGCAATTTTGTATGGGTAATAGAATCTACAGTAGAATCTCGATATGCAATAATAAACTGGCAAGAAGCGAAAACGAATATTGCATTCAAATCTAAACTTGCTAAAAAACTTGCTAGATTTTTATTTTATCTATAATGCAACTAAAATACAATTTTGAATTTTATACCACTGTATATAGTATCAAATACTTGGATTATAAACTTAGATGTCCAAAATCGTTAAATGCAACATTTGTTTGGAAGAGAATATTGAAAATCCCGTATTTACCCCTTGTATCCACGGGTTTTGTTCCGAATGTATTTCAAAATGGATCGATGAAAAAAAACAATACATTCGTATTCCATGCCCCGTTTGTAAATTTGATATCGCCCCATTAGCCGGGGATCGGGACGAATCACAGCTTTACGATGAATCAGAACCACTGCCCCCAAATCTATTAAGGAGTACTGTTGATCTTCCAAGATTCTTTTTACGTGGATCGAGTTTTGATGAAAATATAAATCTTCCGGTTGGTTTCCTCCGAAGAATATATAATACCCGCCGTCGTTCTGTTCGTAGACCCGTAGTGCAACCTCAAACGCTAAATGTGCAATTAAATCTGGATGGCTTATTAGAAATTATCAACATAAGGAGACATCAAGCCGCTCAATCCGTCGAACCATCGGATGATTTACCATCACCATAATAACTTAATAATTGGGTAGAATGCGTGCGGACGGTTCAATGCCAGTCTTAATCCAATGCTGATTCGGCAACCAAAGATGCGGTAATAGCTGATAGGCATCCTTGGAATCGCTCGGTTTTGAAATAAACCTTTCTCTAAATAGATATTGGAAGTACATCATTTCTGCGGTAACTGGCGGAATATGCGGCGAATATCCCTCAAATGACTTCTCGACTTCTGGTAATTTTGCAACAAACTCATTAGCATGATGTTGGATGGCATCTTTCCAAGTCATTCCAACCGCGTCGCTGAATGCTTCTTTTTTGCCGTATAGAATTTCGTCTGGTAGCAACCCCTCTTTAGAAACTACATCTCTAATGAGTTCTTTTGTGTTGCCCTTACACTTTTTAAGTTCTTTGCAGTTTAGGACAGCATTAACAAAGTCATCATCTAAAAATGGCGGACGGACTTCTAATCCCCAAGCGGCGGTGGTACGGTCGGCACGTAGAACGTCATATAAATACAACTCATTCAGCCGATCGATAATTTCAGCTCTAAATGCCTGATCGTTAGGTGCGTATTTAAAGTATAGATATCCACCGAAAAGTTCATCACTACCTTCACCGCTTAGCAATACCTTAACATCGGTGTTTTCCGCGATATACTTACTAATTAAATACATCGGAGTGCTAGCTCGGATAGTTGTAGTATCGTAAGTTTCTAAAGCTTGAATAACATCGGGAATCGCATCAAGCCCGGATTGAAGGGGCATAATGATGCGATGCCACTTAATACAGTTTTCGCCGTATTGTTTTCTTAACCATGCCACCATTAATTCGGCAGATTTGATATCAGGAGCATCCTCGGCAAATCCAATAGTAAATACGTGGGGTGGTTGTGTCAGGTTAGCATGTGCTAATGCAACGCTTAAAACTAAACTGCTATCAAATCCGCCAGATAGGAGAAACCCGACCGGTCGCTCGGATTGATGGACACGCTTATACACGGCAGTTCGAAATGCATCATATAAATCTAGGATATTGTTGTCCTTTTGGGTATATATAAACGAATGGTATACCTGCTTAGACAGAACTGCAGTTTCTGCATCATACGTATATAAATACCTGGGAACAACTTGTTGCTTGTTCTCAAACTCGAGTCCCGCGTATAAACTACAAACATCGATCTTTTTTGTATCAGCATCGACAGAATAATACAGCGGTTTACGACCTAGGATATCTCTCGCAAAATGCATAATTTTTTTAGTAGAGTCGTATAGAACAAATGCGAATTCACCATCTAAGGCTCGGACAGTTGCTTCGATGCCCACCGCTCTATACATATGTAGAATACATTCACAATCAGAACTAGATTTAACTGGTAGATCATACAGTTTTTTTATAGCATCGTAGTTATAAATTTCACCATTACAAAGTAATGTAAGATCACCATCTTGAAATGGCTGCATCCCATCCGAAACGCCAACGATCGCCAGACGATGGAATGCTGCGAAATAATCTTCAGTATGAACGACATTCATTCGATCAGGACCTCTAGATTCTAGACATGCGTGTTTTGTAAGAGTCTCCTTGCATTCGCCTAAGCAAAAATAGATACCGCACATTTTTTTATATTAGTAATATTTATTTCAATTTTAGATTATTTTTATCTATAAAAAATTGAAGAATTTATCACTGTTATCCAATTTAGAGTCAAAATCCTAAAAAATGGCATTCCAAATTCCGCCGAAGTTCGCCGAATACATAGCCGTAAAGACTTCGAATCATGGTCGTTTCACCGTGAGGACTTTCACAGTTTGCCCGTTAAATGGGCGTCGTGGTCCTGATGATGAAACTTACCAGGCTTTTCCAGAGCTGATAGAACTGGTTCCTAGGGGGTTTTCCGACCTCTACATTGATGAACAATACATGTTTAGCATCCGTGGTTTGAACAAGTTTGATGGAACGAATATTATAGATGAGGATGACTTTGAAGGGTTTGATTCTAAACCCGACTCCGCTGGGAAGAATATCTTTCCGGCAGCGAAGGTCGCCAATTGGGCTGCGGATGATAAGCTTGAAACACGTTTCGTTGAGAAGGCGAATGGCAAGTTTGCAATTTTTCAACTTTTCGAGTTCGAAGATAAGCTTTGGATTTTCGGCGGATCTAAGAACAGGCATGTTGTGTATGAGTTTGCAACGGAGACTTTTAGGACTGATCTACATGACAAAATCCTAGCCGCGATTATTGTAGATCTAAAGAAGCTCACTGTAAAGCAGCTCACCTCCCTCATCAATCAAACCATAGTTGGTGAGTACGTTGATGGTATGCATCTAGTTTGGACTGAATCCCCGTATTTGGTCTATTTTAATGTTCCGGTGGATTCTGGATTACCCACCTTGAAGAACATTCTACCCATTAGCAGGCGACTCCCTACCAATGATGAACTCGGATTTATCCGCACTCTGACGAACATCGAGGGCGTTGTGATTGAGTATCGCAATACTGAATCTAATGAGATAGTCCGCCAGAAACATAAGACCGAATGGTATATTATTTGGCGATGTTTTCGTGAGATTCTTTCTCAGAAATCCAAGGCAACCAGTTCAGTGAGCGAAATCATTCCTAAGCTTCAGCATCGCCTCCAGGTGCGTTCTGATCAGTTTTTGCGTCTTCCAGAAACAACCCTCAGGACCTGGTACGGGATCGCCGAAAAATTTGTTGAATGGATGCAGAAGACTAAGTATGATTACAAGGACTGTAGTCCGTTCTCGACGATCGGTATGGCAACATTGGTGCACGAATTCGTAAACGGGATTACTGACTCTTCTACATCTAATGTAGATCCAGGCATCGAAGGTCATCTCATAGATCCTACAATGTACCGGTCGGTGATCGCCGCCGTCGACTTTGGACTCCCCGTTGTCGTTATTATGGCTGGTCCATCTCTTCTTAGTAAGGGTATCGTTTTGCGCAAGCTAATTAAGGACCTTGAGGATCACAAGATCTGCACCGACCGTTTTTCCACAAACGATTACTTCACAAACGATAATGTGCCTGATCCTGAGCCCATTATGAATCATCTTGATACCCTGAATGCATTCTCCGCATCCAGGGCGCAGGTTAGAATTGTTGATAACACTAATCTTACTCTTTGGGGGTATGCCAACTACAATGCGGCGACTGGTAATGCTGTTCGTATCGTGTTGCATACGACGGCTCCTGCAGTTAAGAAGAATAAGCCGACGGCGCCATCGTATTATGGGCTCTTTCCTCTAAATGAGCATATCGAGCCTATACTCAAGGACCGTCGGCTGAATGTATCCCAGAAGACGCCGCTGCATGTTACAACGTTATTCGTAGGATGTTCTGCCGCCAACAACAAACCACCATCCCCGGACCTACTTAACCGACTGGTAGATCTCAAGATTGTCGGATACTCTAAGTCTTCCGCCGGCGATTGTCTGATAACTGAATGTGATCGGTTGCCGGGTAACCACATTACGCTATCTACACATGACGGTTTCAAGCCGGTTGATGTAGGCAAAGCGGTAGATGTATCGAACACAACCCTACTTTCGGATCCACCGACCGTGATCGCAATCTATCTTCCGTACTTCTGAATCTCGGCTTTTATTTTTTAATATATAAAAAGAAAATTTGAAATTATAATACTACAATAACCTATTCTAATAAATGCCCGATAAACTAACGACCGAAGAAATTACAAAACATGCTGTAGCCTTTTGGGCGTCGGTAGATAGACAATGGTCTACCCTGTATAAGGCAATAACGCAAGGCACTGACAATGATCGGCAGCGCGTTCTACAACTCCTACATTATTTCGCGGGTCCACTAACAGATCATATAGATTTCGAAATTACCCTCGGTGAGGTCAATCGGGTTATGTTCGATGCAAGTAAGGCTATTGTGGAACTCTATGTTTCGCCGCGGTTGCTATTGACAAATGTTCCAATCATGGAAGCTATAATTTTACATCAGAAGAGGATCGATAACCTTCAAGTATTTAAATATCGCTCCTATAATGTTAAAGATCCACTTATCGCGAACATTGAGTATGAAAATGTCACGTTTGAATATACCGATTTTGGATGTCAACATTTTAGCGGGGTATCTGAGGATAAACAACCCATTATAAATATTGTTATTTATGTAAGAAAAACTGCCGCTGATAAACTTTTGACACAAAAGGAAGTTATATTTGTTGGCGCCGACAAAAGCGAGACAAAAATGTTAAAATGGTTACCAACCAAAACAAATGTTGTGGATGTGCTTCTCACCAACATCATAGGCGAATATAACTTAATACATAGAACTGGATATATTGAATTCTTACCAGAATCAGATCCTCTAATTACCTCAGGCTCGGTATTTACGGAGTTAGCCGATCTACGTGGTGCATATGCAGTTTTGGACAAAGCTACATATACGTTGGCATGCGTGGTATGTAATCGTAAATCATATCAAATTCCATTACAGACGTGTTCAAAGTGTAAAAAAGTTAAGTATTGTTGTAAAACATGTCAGATAATAGATCATCCCAAACATAAATCGATGTGCGGGTTATAATGGGTTTTCTAAAAATTAAGTTAGATATTTTTTTACTCTTCTAATATACTTGTAATAGAAAGATAAAATGTCGTTGTTACTCAATAATGTAACGTTCGGAGGCTTGGTCCAAGGTGATTCATTATTATGGCGTAAGCCTGTCAGAGCCGCAACAACAGCCGCGGGTACTTTGGCAACTAGCTTTGAAAATGGTGATACGATAGACGGTGTTACTCTATTGACGGGAGACCGTATTCTTATTAAAAATCAGGCATCCGCTACGGAAAATGGTGTTTATGTGGTCGAAGCCGCCGGCGCACCAACTAGAACCGATGATTATCAAGCTGGCGATTCTGCCGGATCTACTATTATCCCTATTCTTGAAGGTACTGTAAATAGAGCATCTTTATATATGTGTACAAATTTACCCGCGACGAGCATTATCGGAACTGATAATTTAACATTTTCTCGCAGTGATATCTCTGGAGGCATTATTGAAGTATCTAAGGGTGGTACGGGGCTATCAACTTTAACAGCAAATCGTTTCTTAGTCGGCAATGGTACCAGTACAGTAGATCTTACCAAAGTAGTACCCACAGGAACTGTTGTAGGTACAAGTGATTCACAAACACTAACTAATAAAACTCTATCCACCGGTACTTCTATTGATTCAACAACACTAACACTAACGGGCGCCAACAATGCAACTTTTGATCTGTCCGCATTGACCGCCGCAAGAGTATATACATTCCCCGATGCAACTGGAACTTTGGCTACGCAAACATACGTTGATAACGCCATTCAAGGTTTAGACGTTAAACAAAGCGTGCGCGCTGCTACAACAATAGCCGGTACATTAGCTAGTGATTTTGAAGACACGGACATAATCGATGGTGTTACCCTAGCCACCGGCGATCGTATTCTCATTAAAAATCAGGCAACTGCATCTGAAAATGGTATTTACGTTGTTCAGGCGGCGGGTGCGCCTGTAAGAGCTCCTGATGCCGATAATACACCTGCGGGCGAAGTTACATCTGGAATGTATGCATTCGTTGAACAAGGTACAGTAAATGGGGGGACAGGTTGGATTTTGACAACGGCGAACCCTATTACTCTGGGCGTAACTAACTTATCATTTACGCAATTCTCATCGGCTGGTGTTATTACAGCAGGTAATGGTCTATCACAAACTGGTAATCAATTCGATGTTAATGTAACTGCTAATAGTGGTATTGTCATTGTTGCTGATAATCTACAGCTAGATTTAGATGCTTCCGCGATTGATGGAACTCTAGGCACATTCAATGGAGGTACGGGATTAGGTGGGGCGACCCCATTCACTGCAAATAGATTCGTTACGTCAAGTTCGGCATCGGCTTTAGAAGTTGCTTCAAAGGTAGTACCCACTGGCGTTGTAGTTGGTACAACGGATGCGCAAACCCTGACTAATAAAACTCTCACATCCCCTATCATCAATCAAATTCTCGACGCTGCTGGTAATGAATTACTGATATTTTCTAGTATTGCTTCTGCTGTCAATCAATTGACGATTGCTAACTCAGATACAACAAATCGACCCGTTTTATCCGCAACTGGCGATGATGCAAATATAGATGTTGGGTTCGCGGCGAAAGGTACTGGTGTTTATAACTTTGCCGGATCTGCCGGTACCGATGCAACTCTTCGCATCCGTGAGGCTGGCAATGTAAACTACGTTGATATTAAAGCTCCTACATTAGCTGCAAATTATTCTCTAACATTACCAATAGATGACGGGACGGTTGGACAAGTGCTATCTACTGACGGTTCTGGTGTTTTATCTTGGAAGTCCAATGCTGCCATTGTAGCGTACAATTTATTCCATGGATCCGCAGTAACATCGGCAACAGCAACCAATATTACAACATCAGGATTTGCTTGGCTACAAACTAGATACGGTGCGGGAGGCACTCTTCCTTTTACAACTGGCGCCGGATCTGGTCGTTTAGTATATTTCTATACATCTACCGGCAATAATCGAGATGCTACAGTAACGGTATGGAATGAGACAACAGCTGCTTCATTGGGTACTGAAACATTTACCCCGGGTGCTGGTGCAACGGCTGCAGCACGCACGATTACTTTCACCAACCCAACGGCTAATGCTCATATAGTTCTAAGAGTTAATAAATCGGCGGGCGGTGGTGATGTCATCACCATCCAAAGCGCACAATTAGAATTTATTCCTGCTTAAGGCTTTTTGAGTCAAAAAAATATTAATATTTCAAAATATGTATTATTTATTTTTTATTTTTTCCTCGGAACATTTATATATCCCTCTCGTATTTTACAAACATGTCAGTCTCCGGTGGTGCTAAGAAACGTCGTTCGCCCAAGAAGGGCGGTGCCAAGAAGCGCAGCGGCTCTAAATCCCGCTCTCGTTCTCGCTCTCGTGGTCGTAAGTAAAAATTACACAGAAACCAAGTCTGTAATTGATAGATTGGAGTATTGATTCAAAATAATATCAATCTCCAGATCAGCTTTCTTAATCTCTGCGTATGAAACCGCATTAAGTGCGAGGAGTCGATCGACCCCGTCGTAAATATAAACAATACCCCCGGATATAAATCCGGTCATCGCTATAGTTTTAACTAATTTACTTAAAATTTTATTTTTTAATTCTGGATCAAATATGCTATTAACTCCTTTAAAAGGACATACCAAGCCCTTGCCGATCATCTTTTTAAATTGGGTGAGTTCAAATGTATTCTGGATAAGTCGTTTCTTTTTTTGTTTGAGTGCCTTGGGCGAAACAACTTTCTTTATAATTCGAACTGAAGACATTTATCAGATTTATACCTATCATATACATATATTAAAAAGATTTTAATCGTTTAATATAGCTGGAATGTCGTTTTTACAAACTAGAACGAGTGAATCGGCATCGGTACAAGTCGCCGTACGCGTAAGACCCCTAAACCATCGTGAAAATGGAACTAATTCGATAGTTACTACAAACGGATCCACCGTTTATATTAGAGACCCAGATACCAATAAAAATAAAACCTTTAACTATGATTATACATATTCCGAAGGGTCCACGCAAGAAGAATTACATAACGATATTGGAACTTACGTAATTAATAACGCATTTAGTGGTTATAATACATGTGTCTTCGCATACGGACAAACCGGATCTGGTAAATCTCATTCAGTAATGGGCTCTGACGAAAATCCTGGCTTAATCCCACGAGTTTGTCAAGAGTTATTTGAACGGCAAGAATCACACAATGGTATAGACACACGCAATGCGTCGATTAGTTATAAATTAGAAGTTTCTTATCTAGAAATTTATTCTGAGGAAGTTCGTGATTTATTATCAAGAACACCATCTCAAGGGTTAAAAGTTCGCGAACATCCCGAGTTCGGTCCATATATCGAAGGACTGCAACAAATTTTAGTTGAAGATTACAATACTATTAAAAAACTCATCGATCAGGGAAATAAAGAACGTGTTACTGCGTCGACATTAATGAATCAGCGTAGTAGTAGGAGTCATGCAATTCTAACACTATATTTCACACAATTAATCGATGAACCAGATATCGGCAAAACTCGGGAAGTCGTTAGTAAGATCAACTTGGTTGATTTAGCCGGCAGTGAGCGAGTCGAGATGTCTGGGGTGACCGGTATTAATTTTAAGGAGGCTATTAATATTAATAAGTCGCTCAGTACATTAGGATTGGTAATAAGTAAACTAGCATCTCATTCGCAGGCAAAGTTAATGGCAAAATCAAAGCTTACTGCTAATACCCCCATAATAAAACCATCGGCAAAACAAACCGCCTTGTCATCAGGAACAAAATCAACCAGATTATCAACGACATCGCCAATAAAATCATCTATACGTGAATCTCCAAAAGAAATAAAAGATAAATCTATCAGCGAACATGTGCCATATCGCGATAGTGTCTTGACATGGATTCTAAAAGAATCGCTTGGTGGTAATTCAAAAACATTCATGATTGCGACCGTATCGCCGAGTGAATTAAACTATAACGAAAGCCTGAGTACACTCCGATATGCGGCAAACGCTAAGCAAATCGTGAACACCGTTAAAGTTAATGAAGACCCGAATGATAAACTTATCCGTGTTCTTAAAGATGAAATCGATATTCTTAAACGCCAATTACTCACCAGAGGATCAGATTCGACATCATCCGCAGAGGATCTCAAAACATTGCGCGATGAGATTGCCCAGAGGGAGGAGCTCATGCGTGAAAAGGATAAATCATGGGAACAAAAACTCGAAGAATCCAAACGTATAAATGAATTGGTTCAAGACCAGCTTAAGAAAGAACTATCGCAAAAACAAATGGAATTTAGACAGAAACTTGAAATGATGAACTCTGAACGTGAAAATATGTTGAGAGAAATGGAGTCTTTAAAAACCGGTATGACATCCACTGATATCAAACAACAAAAAGACTTGGAAGAGGAATTTATAAAGAAACAAGCCGAATTTGAAAAGGATAGGATAATAGGCACTGCCGTGTCATTACAAGAATATTATGAGAAGAAGCTTGAAAAGGTTAAAGAAGAATATGAACAACGTACAAGAGATCGTGAAGTTATAGAAAACACTAAGTCGCTGAAAGATATTGGCGAACTAAAGGAGACAAACATCAAACTAAAAGAAGAACTGAGCAGAAACCAGCGCGATTTACAAATGCAAATTCGGCAATTCACCAATGATCGGCTCGTATTAAGTAAGCAAATACAACAGCTACACAATAAAATACATACGTTAGAACAAGGATTAAATACAACATCAGTTTCAGAATCTGTTATCACAACAGAAGCTGACCTAAAGCTTAGAGAAGAGTATGCAAAGGTATCAGCATTACGCAACGAAGAAGAAAAAAAGTATCAATCATTACAGATCGAATGTCAGCAACTCGACAAACGTATTAACACCAACAAGGAAGAATTGTCGCATCTAGAACAGAAGCATGCATTAATACTAAAAGACGTTGAAATTAAACAAGCCGATCTTGTATTCCTTAGATCAGAATATGCTAAAATGGTGGAGAAATTCTCAACTGACAAGGATGAATATGATTTACTGATTACCAAAAAAGAACAGCTACATACCGAGATTATTACATTGCGATGTAATCTAGATATGCAGGTTGAAATTGCTAAAGAAAAACTAAAAAACCCAACTATCGAAGATCTTCTCAAAATTAAGGATGGGCTTAATAAAATCTTTGAATCGATTCAAAAGTAAAGTTTATTATTTTCTATTATATGGCAGTCCAAGTTCGATATCCCGCTCAATCATATGTTTCCTTTTTTCGGGCATATCCGAACATGATGTATACCATATCATACCTATATAAGCCATACCAATAATGCAAAATATTATCACAACTGCATCACTCGATGATCCGCGCCTGCTACCAAATATAATACCGGTAATACAACACGTTATTATGAATATTTTATATGCTATAAGGTAAAATGCGTTATCGGGCGATTTTTCAGCAAATGTCATACCCATTTTCTTTTTTAAGTAAAATAAAGCTGATAACAGAAGTACTAAGAAAAAAGAATTCAGTTTTTAATAAATTTCAGCATTAATCAAATGTTACTTCGCGATGAGCTTTAGAATTCTAGGGGTATTTTCTGGATTCCGCCAAAACTTCCATACCTGACCATCGCCATTAATTTCAATGTCGCAGATAGAGTTCGATTTATTCTTATATTGTTCGGGCGAACATGGCGCCGAATCATCGCGTTCTAACTTAACAGAATCATGTACATCTTGGAAAATTCCATTGACCTTCAGGCTTCTAAAATAAATTTTAATTACTTTTGATTGTTGTAGAATGCCCCTGATTTGCGAAGCAAAGTCTTGTAATTGTGATTCACCCACACAAGATACTTCTATCTGTAAATTTTTGTTAGCCTGATCAACCATACTTAAAGCCGTAAGAGTTAACCCGTGTGTACTTCCAGCATACTGTTGGATTGAGCTGGCAGTTGCAAATTGATAGTTGAATTTAAATTCTGGAAAAGTAATATGCTGCGACATGCTTAATATTTTGAAATTAACTTAAATGTGGGTTAAGTATATTTCAAAATATTATATACTTTATAATAAAAATGAGGGGTATTTTAATTCTGTCAAACAATTATACTTATGAGGGAACTATTCATCATAATGAACCACATGGTTTTGGTGTATTCAATTATGCAAATGGTCATAAATATATAGGTTATTGTGCATTAGGACGCCCGGATGGATTTGGGACTTATTATTTCAGCGATTCATTAAAATATACTGGTTTTTTCTCTTATGGTAAATTTCATGGTGTTGGCACGTATGAAAGCACAAAAACTATTAGTAAAGGTCAGTGGCGCAATGACAAAAGACATGGGCATTTTCTCAAAACCAATAAAGAAACATGTGCCACTACGAAACAATTATGGATCAGGGACAAATGTAAATTAGAAGAACCCATCCAATATATCCAACCAATTGCTCTACAAACAACTAAAGATAATCCTCTAAAACGCCCAAAACTCCATCAGGTTACATATAAAGCATTAGAAAAAAAATGTATTGCCTGTGGTGATATGCCCATGAATTCTTCGATTGTCAATTGTGGACATGTATGCATGTGTTATGAATGCCTTAATAAATGCGGTGATAGATGTCCCATATGCCGCGGACCAATTGATCAAATAGTTAGACTATATGTTTCATAAATTTTACTTTAAGCCCATATTATTATATCGGATATACGAACAATGGCTAGCGAACATTACAATAAGTCGATAGCGGAATTACAAACATACTTCGGCATTTCGCATATATGCGCACAATACATATATCATAGGGCTTTAAGATCCAGGCGTACAGATGAAAAATATCTACAGTGGACTGTGCAATTACAAAATGCACTTGTCAAAGCGGATAAGTGTTTGGGTATTAATTGGAATAAAGTGTTTTTTGGATATGAGACACAAAATTTATTAACACATGGAATTAATATAGATGATATGAACGATACAGTTTTTAGATGGACCGACGAACAAAATACCGAAGAACAAAATTCAGATTCAGAATGGATACTCGTGACGCGTAAAAAGAAAAAAGAAAAAGCATTACTTGCTAGAAAGATCGGTATTTTCCAATAATTTATTTACTTCTTTTTTTGGGTTACGATACGCTTAGCGACGGGTTTAGCTACTGGTTTAACAACAGGCTTAACTGCCGGTTTGGGAACAGGTTTAGCTACCGGCTTAACTTCATCTTCGTCTGATTCGGAAATTTCTACCTCATCGCTAGATTCGCCACTAGATTCGTCCTTTTTAGAACTTACTTTAGTATCCGGGTGTTCATCTTCACCAGATTCCGACTTTTCGGAATTTACCTCAGTTCCGGGTTGATCATCATCAGATTCTGATTCTTTTGAAACGGCGGGTTGATCTGAATTTTTTGGGGTAGTATCATCAGTTGTTGCAGTGGTCTGTTTTAGCATGTCTTCAACAAGATCGTTGATATTCTCCTTAACTTGTTGTACAGCGGGTGTCTGGACTGGCGGAGTTGCGGGCGTCTGGACTGGCGGAGTTGCTGTCTTCTGAGCAAGAGCAGTTCTCTGGGCGATTTGTGCCCGTTGCGCTTCAGCCATCAGTTGAGCGCGCGTCTTTGTATTTTCTTGACGGACATGATCGGCGAATTGAGCAGGCGCCTGAGGTGTTGTGTTAGGAGGTGCTTGCTGCCCTCGAGCCATATCGGCAATCATGCCGCGGATATCAGCCAACACCTTTCCGTGCGATGCAAGTGTTTTTTCCATGGTATCAACTCTATGTTTCAAATCATTGGCGGACTTTGTCGCCGTCTCTAGTTCACCAACCTTTACATTCATACCGCTCAGATTCCGAGCGACGCTGAGAAGACCATTATTTAAAGTTCGAAAATGACCATCGAACGCTTTAAGGGATGAACCACTACTATCTTTGTGATTACTGGGAACGGTAAGTGTTTCGTTATAACCACGACTTGACATTTTTACAATTTGTATTTATATCCAATTATACATTTATCTTTTAAACCGAAATGTGTAAACATGTAATACCGCGTTCTTGTAAAAATTTTAATCCGTCCATACCACTAGTCGAACGCCCCTTATATTTTTCACAATAATATACGTTTTTAATACCATACGATAAAATATGCTTCGCACATTGTTCACACGGTGAATAGTATGTATATATAGCGTATGTATCATCCACTTCCTTTTTTGATATCCAGTTTAATGCATTAGCTTCCGCATGTACTTCATTGATATAAGACCACTTAGAATGTGAATCACGAAACTCAGCAGTTTTTATCCATTCTGAAAATGATAATGCCTGCTTACCTCTCCATATGTCCATCCAGTAATCGCAACATTCCTGTTGTTTAGATAGAGTCCCATTATAACCAATACCCATAATTTGTGTATCTTTTACAACTATTGCACTTGTTTGATATTTAATACATGTCGACCTGTTTTTTAGTATTTTGCACATATTCATAAATACCATATGCCACGGCATACGCGTATTTTGCTCTATAACATCACTCATCAAAAATTGAATATTATTATTGTGTTATATTACAAGATTTATTAATTCAAAAATGGCAAGCCCCAAGAATATCGATACTCTCGTAGCTCCAGCCATAGCTAAAAAGCTGGGATTTTTCTCTATCGATGAAATTATCGATCAATTCAAAGATGTTAGTCTGCATGAAATGATCCGCGTTAATTCCAATACTACGTTTCTGTCTAATAGTAAAAAGTTTTGTTATCGTATGGAATATGATAAGCTAAGTTTTACAGTCCTTGAGGCTCGTGATAATTTTACGGATTCTGTCGTTTCCGCACACGAAAATGCATATGTAAAGCAACATATGCATAGCATTTCCGGCGAACAGACCGATCTGTGTTTCTATACTTATGGACCCCAAGATCTTATGATATTCCTGGAGCAGAATAAGGCAAACCATTATACGTTTCTGCCTATGACTGTGCATGCGACAGAAAGTGCCAATGGATACCGTCACGATATGATTCTTATCTTCGATAATCGTACCAAGCTATTTTATTGGTTCGATGGACGCAACCGCGAGGATTACCTACCATTTGGACGCGACATCCCGAAGAGTGCTATCGATATTCTCTTCGTCAACATTTCGGAGAATACTAAGATCGGCTATTCATACGAATCGTCGCCATCGTGGATGATTCAAGGCGTCATGCAGCCATTCGCATCTATCGGACAGTTTGATTTCATCTTCTCAACCGCCTGGTGTTATCTAGTAATTCATCTGCTGGATGGGTTTAATTCCCCGACTGAACTACTTTCCGCGCTTGACAATATAAGCAAGGAGGATAGGTTCCACCTACTCTATAATGCTCTACTGCATATGATCGGAGTATTCCGTTATCATAGAACGGTTCCTCAAAACGCACAGGTCAATTTCTTCGAAGCTCCCACTACAACGGTGAGTAATCAATCAAGAGCGGCTCCTTCCACTACAATTGCACAGCCGCAAAGACCTACGCCTCTGCCGAATATTATCGTATCGCCACAAGTCGCTAGTTCTACCAAACCCGAATGCTTTTCAGATGAGGAGCAAATGGATTATGATAGTTATAATGCCGAACTGCGCTATCGCAATAATTATGCCCGAATGGAATCCGTCGATATGGAGCCTATGCCCATCGTGTCTAGTAATCCCCGTATGAACGAAAGGAAAAAGGGTGATAATTGCACGATTCAATGATTGGTAAAAAAGAAATAGACTTTATTTTTTATAAATCTTCCTCGATAGAATTATCATCTAAAATCGACACACAGTCTGGTAATAATTCAACATCTGCCGCGATTGCCGACATTTGACAATCTTTCCATAGAGATGCTAATACTTGATCACCCTGATATAATACTAGTTTACCATATTTCGGATAATATGTTGCTTGGAATTCACTAGGAAACGTATCAGGATCGTCGAGCGGCGTTTCTTGCCAATCGATAGATGCATTATAGTTTTTACATTTAGCCATCCCCGGTAAGAGATTTACGTTGCCACTTAAAGTTAATTTAATTGGGTTGTTTAATATAATGCCTTGTTGGTTGGCGGCTAAAATATAACCATTACGACAATGATTTACATACCCAATATTATCACCCAAATATAACACAAATAATTCTAATTCTGCACGATCACAAAATTCGGCATCTGCACGCCAAAATCCCTTTAGTAAGTTATTTTCCGCAGCTCTCGATGTGTAGGTTAGCAGTACTAACACAAAAATAATAATTGCCCCTATGAGGTACAACATCCCTAATTACTAAATATATATTAATTTTTTTTCTTTTTAAAGAAGGTAATTTAAAAAGAATCCATGATACGATCAATCAGATAAATACTACCAAATCGCCTCGACATGTTATTATGATGTATGCTATGGGGTGATGTTTTGGTATGCCCATTGACGGACGTATAGATTTGCTGACAGATAATCATAAAGAACACCCATGGTGGATTTGAGAATAACCAAAACGGGACAACAACGGATCCTATATTAAGAACTATATGTTCGATGTGGTGTTGATACCACGCCGCGTGCGATGTAATATACGCATGATGTGTTCTGTGTAAATACCATAGAGGTCCATGGAAGATAAATTTGTGGACACAATAGAAGTATACATCTTGCGCCAAATAAAATAATATTAGCCTTACGAAACTTAAAGATTCTACAGTTAGAGGATCATATAACCAGCCTAGAAGAAATACAAATTCTGTTAGCATTAAATTCGTAAAAACATTATTAATGACATACATCGGAGGGCTTTCATTGTCTGCCAGATCAGATTTTTTAACAGCGATGTATGTATACATACTAAAGATGAATCCCGGAAAGTAATACATTTATAGATTTTGCCGGATTTGTGATATAGCAGAAAAAATAAATTCAAACTTTATTTCTTACGGGCAGGGGATTTAGCGATTACTTTTCGTGTAATAGGTTTTTTTGTGGCTTTCTCCACATCGGGAGCCCTAGATTTTGGCGCATTTAATAATAGAGCCTTATTTAGTTGAGTCTGAACTCTAGATTTGGTGAAGGACTTTTCTATTACTAACCAATTTATAAGATCATCAGCTCTAGAATCTACGAAAGCTTCTTTATCATTATTGTGAGTTATCAATTCGGACATTTCTGGAATTTTACTAAACTCCTTCATAGCCGCCTTTTGTTTCGGAGTTAAAGTAATCTCATGTAATTTCTTGAGAACTGTCGCTGGTCCGATACCGGGAGTTTTTTCACATGCATCAGTGCCGAGAGCCATGGCTACTTTGTGTAGATCGGCGAGTGTCGGATCGGTAAATTCATCATTCGCGGCGGCTATCTGTTTTAGAACATCAGACTGTGGGTACTCATAAATAAGTTTATCTCTAGGATTACGCTTCAATAATGTGGTGGCTCCATATGCGATAGGATCGGCGTCGCCAGAAAGAACGGCATCCGCATGCCCTATCTGTGTTAAATATGATGCAATGGCTTCACCCTCAAATCCCCGAGGGGCTTCGATATATTTAATATTTAGATATGTTAGGATACGTTTAACATCATTGATCATTTCCTTAGATGCTCGAAATGATTGTTTTTCAAGAGAAGCGATTTTATTCTTCTTGTTGTTCCTAAAATTATAATCCGCGAGCGCCTGTTCATATTCCTTTTTTACAGCCGATGTTTTTTTGAGCATAAATTGAGCTTTTTGCCGGTATGTCATAGTTTTAATTTGTTCCTCCTCATCTTCGGTAAGAACGACTGGTCCCATTTCCGGCATAGGCTCCTGCTGTTCATCAGACTCTAAAACTTTAGATACACTTATAGCGACGTCAGTTTCATCATCACTAAACATTGGGCTGTCATCAACCAGGTCCGCCAAAGATTTAATTTGCTCGATGGCTAATTCTTTACGTTTTTTACGTTTGGCTAGTTCACCCAGTTTCATAGGATTGTGAAAATCCTCTGTCGGATCTTGATCGTAATCAAATACCCAAATCTGGTTGACCCCATTACAATATAAGTCGATAATTATCGATAGGATAACATTAATATGCATAGTAGGATTTCCATGCGCATCGGTGAGAGTTGCAATATTCCTGGCGCCTAATGCTGCCCGATATAGTTCGGTCATTACATCTATCGCAATGGTTTGACCTTTAAGATCCTTATATTTAACGGTACGTACCGCTTTAAAAGCCTTACTAAAGTTTTTAATACCCATCCGAACTCTTGTATATATTAGAAGAACTTTCTTTCAAATTTTGAAATATGACAACCCTAGCGCGATCGACGAAAAAGAAAAATGAATAAAATATATCATCATATATAACTATTAATCTATTTTCAATCATTCTAGAGATGCCTAACAAGTTTGCCGGTCTTTTGCGAAAGTTGCCATTGATGGCTCTTAAGAGTAGTATTCAACATCAGCATGGTGCTGTTATTATTAAAAATGGATCGCCTATTATTTGGGGATTTAATAGTATCAAGGGTCAGAAGACCTACCATGCCGAACATGATGTCCTTCGTAAGTTCCTTAACCTGAAGGGTTTTAAAGGGATGGGCGGAAATCAACCGCGTATTTTATGGAAACAAACAAATAATGCAAAAGATTAGACGTATAATGCGGGGGGTTAGCCTCGTAGTTATTAGATGGCGACATAATTCATTTCGCAGTAGTCGTCCGTGTAAGTATTGTAGTGATATGCTGAGGAATATCGGTATAAAAACCATTTATTATAGCGATAATGATGGTGAACTTTCGTATGAACGGGTTAAGGACTTATATTCGGACCATTTATCATTGGCACGTAGAGCTGGATTAGATTTGTAGATTTTTTTTGGATCAAAAAAATATGTGTAAGTTCCTTGGATCCAAAAAAATATATGTAAGTTCTCCTCGGATCAAAAAATATATGTAAGTTCCTTTCCGGGTCAGGGAAAAATAAACTAAATATACATCATATATAAGTAATAATAAAATGCCCACAGATCCAACTATACTCAAATTAATCGATCGAGCTCTAAAATATCCACAGAAATCAGCAGAGTGGCTAAGCGCTCGCCATAATATTTTGAGCAGTTCAGAAGTAGCGGCTGCATTAGATTCAGATCTATATAAATCAAGTCAAGAACTACTTAAACATAAACGCCTGCCGTTAACAGATGTGGGATTAACCAGATCAATTAGCACCGATTGGGGTGAGAAATATGAACCTGTTGCCAAATGTTTATTTAGACAAATCACCAATGAAGAAATTACAGATGTAGGGCTTATTTTACATGATACCATCCCATGGCTAGGTGCTAGCCCAGATGCTCTCGTTCTTTCTAAAAAACTGCTCGAAATTAAATGCCCATTTACTAGACCCATTATATGTGGTGTTGTACCACATAATTATTGGATACAAGTACAAATTCAAATGGAAGTTTGTGATATAGACGAATGTTATTTCTTTCAATGCCAATTTGAAGAAACTTCCGTTCATGCGAACGATTACCAATTTTCTGGTGTTTTAGAGAATGGTACTACATGGTATCTTAAAAAATATACATTAGAAATCATTAAACGCGACAGAGAATGGTTTGCGAAACATATACCGCTACTCACTGCATTCTGGCAAAAAGTAAAATATATGCGTGATGATAATGTAGATCCTGATGTACGCATAGAAGAATCGTATACATCAGACGACTGGGTATGCGCGACCGCAACCCGCAACTATTTATTAAATGATCCGCTTATCGACTGGTTTGATATGTATGGAACTTCAACAAACGAAACTTCAGCATTCCATAATTATATTAAGGAGCAAGGTATTAACTTTGAGAAAGCCGTCGTCGCATATTTATATAATAAACATCCCGATGATATAATTACTATCGCCAATTTACATCAAGCGAGACATCCAGGGAAAGTTGAAGAAACAATTTCTGCGATGCGTAGAGGGGTGCCCATTATTTATCAGGCTGTATTACATAACACGACCAATAAAACTTATGGTATAGCCGATTTGCTCATCCGGTCGGATCACATAAATAAATTGTTTGCTAAATCGGTCATCGATGAAGAAACAATGACAAAAGGATGTGCGTTCAACGTAAATTGGCATTATGTTGTCGTTGATATTAAACACATTACACTGGGACTGCGAGCGGATGGCGTGCATCTAGTAAATGGCGGATCGACAGTTGCATATAAAGGGCAGGTATATATCTACAATTTAGCAGTTGGACAGATACAAAGATATACGCCGCCCACTGCATATATTTTAGGACGTAAATGGACTTATGCCTCAAAAAATACCATATATGCCGGTAATGGATGGTTTGACAGATTAGGCTCTGTTGCATTTGAAACTATTGATACAGATATAGCAGCTAAAACTCTTGCTGCTGTTGAATGGGCTCGGGATGTCCGCGCAAATGGCAGATCGTGGAGCATTGATCCGCCCAGCCGTATAGAGTTATATCCGAATATGAGCAATGATTCAGATGCACCATGGCATAATATTAAAAAAAGTATTGCTAAAAAAAATGGTGAAATTACTTCAGTATATTATAATAGTTTCATTCATCGTAATAATGCAATAAATAAAGGTATTGTCGATTGGCGCGATAAGAGATGCACGGCGTCGGCTCTAGGGCATAACGGTCCAAAACTAGCGACCCTTATTGATGCGATTCTTGACATTAATAGAAGTAATGATGCTATACGATATGCAAACAAAAACTTTAAACTAGCAAACTCTAAAGTTTGCTTTTATATAGATTTCGAAACCATTAATGATGTTATAGAAAATATTCATGCAGATCATCCCATTACCACATCGCAGTCATATATATTTATGATTGGCATAGGCTGGACTGTTCGTGATAATCCAACATGGAATTATCGTTGTTTGACCGTAGATAGTATAAATACTGAAAACGAAAAAGAGATTTTCTTAAGTATGCATGATACTATGTTAGAAGTACTCGAAAGTAATGATGCATTAGATAGTTGCACAGTCTATCATTGGTCGAATGCGGAAAGGACATTTTATGATAAGACAGCCAGTAAATACATAGATGATCTAAAGCAATATACACAATATTTACACTGGACATGGTATGATTTATACAAACTTTTCACTGATGTTCCTATTACGGTTCGTGGGGCGTTAAAGTATAGTTTAAAAGACATAGCGCGTGCTATGCATGATCACGGGTTTATACAAACGATATGGGATGAAGATGGTATTCTTGATGGATTGGACGCCATGGTTAGGGCGGCTGAATGCAGTGAAGATGCTAAACGAGAGGGTGTGTCAATGACAGAACTACCCGTTATGAAACAGATTATCAAATACAATGAAGTAGATTGTAAAGTTATGATGGAGATCGTCAGATATATTACGAATGATATTATTGAGAAATCGAAGGTATCCAAACATTCAACGATAACTATTAGACCAAAACGTAAAACAATAGAAGCCGCTCGGGATGTCTTTCATGAAATTCCGGATAAAGAAATTCAATCCGCCATTCACGATGATATAAATGACCTGCCGGTTAGTGTGCCTCGTATTAAGAAACTTAAATCTTCAAACTCCAATAATCCACGTAAACGGATGCTCAGATTGAATGATTCATCCGATGATGATGAAATTAAATAAAAAAGAAACAGTGTCCGTCACTCCAGATCATCCATCAGTGCCAATGCCAGCAGTTGGTCGTTCGCTATCTGTAGATCGCGTTCAGCCTGCAGGTTAACATCGTTCATCGCGGCGGCTGCTTGTTGGTTGGCAGCATCCATGCCGATGACTTCGATCCGACCAATCACATCGTTGACGGCGTTAGCTGCTCGCTGTCTGGCAGCATTCTCGGCTGCCAAACGATCCGCCTCCTCCCGAGTGATCGGCTGGTCGTCAGCTGAAGCAGGACGAATGAGATCGCCGTAAATGCCAATGTTGCGCTTGCTGATGATGGTGCGTATCCTCATGATACTATCGGCATCTTCGGCAAACACACCGATGTTTACGGGGCAATTTCCCACTCCGAAATGACTGTAAGGGTCTCCAAGAGAGCGCAAATTGCCAGTTCCGCACCCCCAACACCAAAACTCGCTGCATCCGGGTTTGCTGCAGACGACCTTATTGCATCCTTCGGTCTTGTCAGTAAGGGTTCCACATCCGGGGCATGCCTGGAGCAATCCCTTGAAAAGCTGATCCTTGATGAATGGATCGGCTAGCTTTTCGGTCGAAGATCTGATTTCAACCTGGAAACACGTGATTCCATCATGAGCCTCCCAGGCGATTTGGCATTTGGGGCATTGACCAGTACCACACGAATCGCAAATATATTTGCGGTCACGAGGGTTATTCACCGAAAAGGTCTTGCAGCAACCGGTTGTAATGCAAGGATAGTGCGTATTCATCTTCAGTTGAACGACGCGTTGGACCCATGCGTACAGCTCAGGATCGGCATCAATCGCCCGACAACCATGTGCATTTACGGCAGCCCCACAGATGTCAACCTGTTGATTGCGTTCCACGCTATTCTCATCGGCTCCGTACACAAGATCCATTCGAACATTGATACACCATTTGTTCGAATGTAGAAGCATGTTTTTGGCGCCCTTCGTACGTTTGTTCATGTGCTTGAGGGAATCCTTTTTCCACCGAAAATACGGGTTTTCCACAATGGAAAAGTTTCCTTCTTTAAGTGCATCCTTTGCAACTCTCAGAAACAGAGGGAGAAACACTATGTAGTTCTTGCGTCTGGACTGTTTTATCAGCACCTGAGCTGAATCGTATGACTTTTTGTCATCGAGACTGGCAAGAAAGATGGGCTTTTCCGCTTCCAGGCTGAGATGATTCAACTTGTCATTCGAACGCTGGATCTTCTGCATTCTCTGTCGAGTGGATGTGAGTAGCTGAATATAGATACTCATATACATAACGCCATCTAATTCAATTTTTTGTCCAAAAAAAAATTGATTTTTTTGATGCTAATTAACATTATCATATAAAATGAAGGAGAAATCTCATTAACCTTCCGTCTCTGCGAATGTTTATCTCGATTATTCGCGGAGACGTTAATAAACTGGTCGTGCCGACCCTCTGACGATCCGATGAATCATTTGTGTTAGTGGTTATTGTGTGATTGCAGTCATCCTTGTCGAATTACCGTTCCTCTTGGTATCATAGTTATGAAAATAACTTTTTACAGGAGTTTGCTATCTTTATAATAAAGATGGTTGAATGGGGTGAACCTAGGTATGAACTAGCGATCCTAACATGAAAGATTCTGAGGAGAATCTTAGCGGTTCGGCACTGATCCGATCTGAGATCCGTGTGCGCAGCGTGTAGAGGAGAACAACCTCTCTAAAAAAATACAACACAAAGGAGAGACCCCCCCCTTTAAAAAATATGATTACCTAGAGGAGAACAACCTCTCTAAAAAACAAAAAAACAAAGGAGAACACCCCACAGAGGAGAACACCCCACAGAGGAGAACAACCTCTCTGAGAAACAAAAAAACACAGAGGAGAACAACCTCTCTAAAAAAACAAAAAAAACAAACCCCCAAAAGAAGACATAGCCCGCCCTCTTCTTTTTTTCGGTTACTATTTAATATTTTTATATTATACCCCATTTAGTATACTACATGTATTTTAGTTATACGTAAAAGATAAATGTCTAGTATTTATTTTAGACCCGCCGCATCGCAACCCTATCATTTAGTTCGAGCTGCCAAATGGTTGGTTCGTATCGGGAAATTTAAGGATTGTGTTTCTGCTTATAACTTTTTAATAGATTTAGAGATTCATCGTCCAGATTTATTTAGACACTACTTGTCCGAATATCATCGTGTACATACCTTTAAAACCGGATATTTAGTCCAAACAGATGATACCAGGGCATTTCGTAGTGCAGTTGGTCCATACGGCGCAGATACTCATATGTACTATTCTAAATCTTCTTAATTCCGCCACAGCGGGTGAAAAAGAAAATGTGAATCTTTTTTTAAAAAGATACTTATCACAGCCCATAATCTGGAAAATGGAACTAAAACTCAATGAATCGCAAACGCGAGCATATATAAGCGTTATGCGATTCTTAGATAATCCAGCCACCGATGTACCAACTAATAATAATTTCTTGTTGTTGGGACCTGCAGGATCAGGCAAAACCACAGTAATAGTCAATGCTTTTAATGGTCGTCAAGTTAAAATCGCGTTTTGTGCTTTTACTAACAAAGCAACGCAAGTATTAAGCAAAATAGCGGATAAGTTTTCGATCAATTTCCATGCCGATTTTATGACCATACATAAACTGCTGTGTTTGGAAATTAAATATTTAGATCGTGAAACGGAAATAGCCTTCACATTTGATAGATCTAAGATTGAAAATTTGAAGGAATATGATGTAATCATATTTGACGAATGTTCCACTATTTCTAAAGAACTTTATAAATATATTCGTGAAGCATCAGAATATATTAAATTTGAGCATAATCATCGACTAAAATATATATTTCTAGGTGATTATTGGCAGCTCCCGCCTATTGGGGAAGAGAAGTCCGTAATATTTGCAACATCTGTCGAAGAAAAATGGGCAATCGCTAAACTTACCAAAGTTATGCGCAGTGCTAATGAAACAATGCTATCGATCAATAATAATATGTTGGATTGGATTCCTAAATTTAAAATAGGTGAGGTGCGGAACTTTATACAGAAATACCCATATAATTTAGTACCAAAAGCGCTCGGCGAATATTTACACCTTGATGAATTTCTCGATCAATATATGACAACATGGCAGACACAAACGCCAGATTGTGTCATACTTACATATTCAAGAGCCAATTGCGAAAAAAATAACCAATCGATTCAAGACCGCATAGATGCCAGAGCAGGACGCGAGATTTTGAGTAAACGTGAAACACTACGATTCTATGCGGGGGATAGATGCTGTATAGATCGACCCATCGATTTGTTTAGTATTGTAAAAAAGAAAAACGCAATTGCCCTAGATGAATCTCTTAATATATCTTTATACAACGGGGAGATTTTTGATATTGTTGATGTGGAAGATGTTCAAATTTTAACCCCTTTGAATAAATTATCATATATCGTTGATAACTTTGAGGGGCAGAGGTTGACCATTAAACGCATTAATGATCCACTAGAACGCTTCGAAATTCTACATATCCCAGAGGAACAAATTAATATTGCCAGAGATTTGATTAAAAAGAATGAACGCAGGATGTTCTATTTACAAATTATGTCCGATTATATTAAGAAATATCCAAAACTTGATTATGGGTATTGTATGACTATCTATAAATCACAAGGTTCGGAATTTCATTCTGTTTTCGTCAATCTAAATAGTATTAAATGGAGTGTAGTTGGATCCAGTAACACAGCCGATATAAAGAAGAAAGCCGGGTTATTCCGCACTACATACACAGCATTATCTCGGGCATCCAATAAACTTTACTGCTTTTGGACCACATAACAGTAGCGTTTTAAAAAATTGAATTTTTACGGGTATATTATAAGTATTTATAAGTATTCTCTCGATTATCTTGTAATATAATGGAAACTGCCTACAATCCCAATCCGTGTAAATCTAATGTCGGCGATGGACCTTGGTGGTGTAAATCTAATGTCGGCGATGGACCTTGGTGGTGTAAATCTAATGTCGGTGATGGACCTTGGTGGTGTAAATCTAATGTCGGTGATGGACCTTGGTGGTGTTAAAGATTCATCCGTAATTTCTTGTATAATAAATCGATCGAACCTGTTAATTCAGTGTTCGGCGAATCTGTCAACCAAATTCTACCTGTAATATATATCAATCAAGCTTGTTAACCAAATTCTACCTGTAATATATATTAATCAAGCTTGTTAACCAAATTCTACCTGTAATAAATCGATCGAACCTGTTAATTCAGTGTTTGGCGAACCTGTCAACCAAATTATACCTGTAATAATGATGTTTTAATACATATGATCAATCCCTGTAATGATCGGATTAATCGTACCCAAAACCAAAGCCCCAACAACGGCACCTTCTGCACCGTTAATAAGTAGACCCATCAAAGCACCGCGTAAAGCCCCTGATATGGAACTTTTAATGATTCCACGGAATTGAGGCGGAGTACTAGCCCGTCTATCTAGTTCTTTTTTTATGTAATTGGTTAGTTCAGCTTTTGTAATAACACCATCACCATCTTCATCAATTTCAATCGGTGGTTCCTTAAAATAATAATGATAAAATATGTAAAGCGTTAAGATCATAAAGACTATAAACACACCATTGGTTATTTGTTCGAATTTATCCATAGTTTGTCCAGGACACTATATAAATATTGGATAACTGTTTTTTCATTTAAATTTAAAATCAAATATAATATATTATAAAAATGGATCAGGTTGAGGTTAAGAAAGATTTCACAGACCTTCACAATGCGATCAAGCAGGATATGGACTTCCGTGATGGAAACGTCGTCCCACGTAAATATCATCTGAACTATAATATGTTACCACAAACCGATTCTGGTCATCTTATCGATACCATTCCAATCGGAAATGCCCCATTGAATATTAAAACAGGTGAACTTATTGAGAAACTTGAGAAACTCAATGCTCAAGTTACGGAACGACGCAACAATATAAAAAAACTACTAGCTGACATGGCAGAACTACAAGTTAGATACAACGCAAAAAATGTATATGACGTTATTAAACAGAAGAATTTACAACCAATTACTTTAGATTCAGCCACTATGTTAATTATGACATTGTCGGAACTTGAACAACTTGAAAGGATTAACGATGTCTATTCTGCACCTAAAGATGATATTAATATGGAGACTTTTGTAGCTGCTATGGAAAATATCAAACAAAAACTATCTTTAGAGTCGTCCGCCCTAATTGTTCTCAATAATGAACGATCGGACATACAAAGCGAATTAATGATGGCACACGGAAGTGCCCAAACACGAGTTTTATCCGGCGAGGAGATTATATCTGGGGCGTTTTTTAAATGTCTTAGTGATTCTATCCTATAATATAACATCATAAAAATGGTAAATACATTTATTCCATATGCAGACTTTAAAAAATGTGCTCAAGTATTAGATGATAAACGATTAGGAAAACAACGAGTTGAAGCCAAACAGATAATCAATATTTTGACCAATGCTACGAAAACAAAGGGATGGCGAAACCATCCAGCGGTTAAAATGTGGGTCGGTCATGCAAAAGCGTTGATGTCATATTATAATGAGATAGTCTTGGAATGGATCAAACGTGGATTCCAAAATAACATGAAATTATATGTGATACGTGGGCGTATTGTGATGCCCTGGTTTATTGGTAATCGCAGCATACATCTGAGCCATCAAGCCAATCTTATAAGAAAAAATATAGCATATGCTCGCGTTTTTAAAAATGTTCCGGATGAATATATTAAATATACTTATATTTGGGCGAGTAAGATGAATACGGATCAAATCAAATATTTGCAATCCAATTATAATAAAATAGTAGATATCAAATTATTTTCTACATTGGTGGACAAAAGATAATTTATTTTCTACAGCATTGGGCAATCTAAATTATTTTTTGAAGATACCGGCATTATAATAGTATAGGATATCATATTGAGATACACATGCCACCCAAGAGAATAC
>JACCDX011130632.1_pt1 | contig 50288 bp, 42 predicted proteins | sample 7449681 | NCBI WGS metagenome assembly JACCDX01 (sample SAMN15323450, study PRJNA562643) | freshwater metagenome | isolation source: river surface water | place: USA:Blue River Watershed | collected 2017-08-18
ATCGCCGCGGTTTTCGATGAAGGTGAAAATGTCCGCCAATATTTGGCATGGATGAAACTCATTGGTTAATCCATTGATTACCGGAACACGCGAGTGTTGGGCAAAGCGCTCGATGCGTGTTTGCTCATAAGTCCGAATCATCACGATATCCACCATACGTGAAATAACTCGCGCGGTGTCTTCAATGGGTTCAGAGCGCCCCAACTGAGAATCGTTGGTGGTCAGGTGAATCACAGAGCCGCCCATTTGGTACATACCCGCTTCAAAGGACACCCGGGTACGGGTGCTTGCCTTCTCAAAAACCATGGCTAAGGTTCGGTCGTGCAGTGGGTGGTAGGGTTCGTAGCGCTTAAATTTATCTTTGATGATCTTTGCGCGTTCAAAGATGTGCAAAAGCTCATCACGAGAAAAGTCGCTGAACTGCAGGAAATGCCGCAAGGAACCAGTTTTGGTGGCGTTAGACATGATGCACTCGATAAGTTTGTCCGCCAGCGCCCGGCTTGGCTGCCATCTGGTGGACGACAGCCAAGCGCAGGTCTGACAATTACTGCTCGGCGTTAAACGCCTTAATGAGGGGAACGAGAATCTTGATGATTTCGTCGGCTTCAGCTTTGTTGATCAAGAGGGGCGGTAGCATACGAATGACGCGGTCCCGGGTGACGTTAATCAACAGACCCGCCTCGAGTGCACGAGTCACTAAGACGCCGCAGGGCTTCTCAAGCTCAATTCCCAGCATCAGACCTTGGCCGCGCACTTCGATGACGCCAGGAGTCCCTTTTAGGGCATTCTCGAGGCCTGCTTTTAGGTGGGCACCGACGGTCGCTGCGTTCTCGAGCAGTTTCTCTGACTCAAGTGCCGCCAAGGTTGCTAGGCCTGCAGCGCAAACGAGCGGGCCTCCGCCAAACGTTGTACCGTGGCTTCCGGGGCCGAGTACGCCGGCTGCGGGGCCGCGTGCGGCGATCGCACCGATTGGTACGCCACCGCCCAGACCTTTAGCGAGTACGACAACGTCGGGCAGAATGTCTGCCCACTGGTGTGCTAACCATTTGCCGGTACGTCCGATACCTGACTGGACCTCATCAATCATCATCAGCCAGCCACGTTCATCACAAAGCTTGCGCAGGCCTTTCATGTAGGCAATGTCCGAGGGGCGGATGCCGCCTTCCCCCTGCAGAACTTCGAGCAAGACCGCCACGACGCGAGGCTCTTTGTCACCCGCACCGCGCACGGCTTCCAAGTCGTTGTACTTCACTTTGATAAAGCCTTCGGGCAAGGGGCCAAAGCCAGTGCGCGCTTTCTCGCTGTCTGTGGCGGCCAATGTGCCAAGGGTACGACCGTGCCAGGACGACTCCATCGTGATGATGGTTGGCAAGTCATTGCCCTTCTTATAGCCGTAGTAGCGCGCAAGTTTGATCGCCGCTTCGTTTGCTTCGGCGCCGCTATTGCCAAACAAGACTTCGGTCATGTTTGAGATCTCAACGATGCGTTGTGCCAAAGCCTCTTGCTGGGGGACTTGGTAGAGGTTCGAGGTATGGATCACCCGCGCAGCTTGCTCGCTAATCGCAGCGACGAGTTTGGGGTGATCATGACCCAAGCAGGAGACGCCAATGCCAGCCATCGCATCCAGATAACGTCGGCCATTCGTGTCCCAAAGCCAAACACCTTTACCGTGTGTAAAGGCGACTGGTAGACGGCCGTACGTATTCGAAATGGCTGAACTCATTGTCGTGACTCCTTGGTGAAAATGCCGCTCAAGCACGATTGCCTGAGGAGGCGTAAAACATCAATCATATACAATCTATGGCACAGGTTTGTGAATCAGAAGTTTTGCCGGCCTTGATTTCGGCGATACGGGTTGTGCATGACATCAGAAGTCCGCTACTTCGTCATTTATGGCGTAACAAACTCCGGTACCACTTTTCGGCCTAGCGATTGGGCAGAACGGTTGGCCGGCGTTCTTGCCCCTTATCGCCCAGCCTCCACGTTGGGTGGGCACCTATCTTATTCACCTTACGCTGTCCCAAGTACTTTAGATGGTCAGCGGTGCGTCGTCATCGATGAACGCTTGCGGCAACTTGAACCGCTCGCCTGGAAATTTGTACAAGACTTTGCCACGGATAATCAGCTTCAGACTAAACGCGACCTCACCGAGGATCCGCTCGGTCGCCATGACTGAGGGGATAGTCACTGTCTGATCGGTCAGGCGATTTCGGTCAGCACCTTTCCAGTTTTCAAGAATGCATCAATGTTGCTGAGCATGCAGTCTGTCATCGCACGTCGAGTTTCATGCGTCGCGCTTGCGACGTGCGGCATCAGGACAACATTATTCATGGTCTTGAGTTGATCTGGAACCTTAGGTTCTTTTTCAAATACGTCTAATCCAGCTCCGCCAAGCGCACCTTCTTCCAAGAGACGTACCATCGCGGCTTCGTCGATAACCGAGCCACGCGCGATATTCACCACGATACCTTTGGGGCCGAGCGCACGTAGGACTTCTTCGTTGATTAGGCCCTTGGTGCTTAGTCCGCCTACCGTGGCGATTACGAGGAAGTCGCTCCAACGAGCGAGCTCGACCAACGAGTCGATGTAGCGATAGTCGACGTCTTTGCGTGCATTGCGGTTGTGATAGGCGACATCCATATCGAAGCCCAGACCGCGGCGCGCGATCGCTTCCCCGATACGCCCCAGGCCAACAACACCTAATTTCTTGCCGCTCACGCGTGTGCCTAGGGTGAGGCTGCCCACCTTGTTTTCCCAATTGTTGGCGCGCACAAAGCGATCGCCCCAGGCGATGTTGCGGCAAGCTGCAATGAGGAGGCCCCAGGCTAAGTCTGCAACACAGTCGTTGAGCACGTCTGGTGTGTTGCTAACGAGAATGTTGCGGGCACGTGCTGCGTCAATATCGATCGTGTCGTAACCGACGCCCCAGCTGCAAATAGCGCGCAGTTTCGGGAGAGCGGCGATGACTTTTGCGTTACAGCCATGGTTCGCAGACGTGGCGATGATCTCGATGTCTTGCGCGTGTTCACGTAAAAACGCGTCTTGATCCGCTGCTTTCCAATATTGCAACACTTCGTACTTACTTGCGATTTCGGCATCAGCCGGAGGATGACCAGCGTAAGAGCCAATCTGCAGAATGCGAGGTTTTGTCATGGGAGTCGAACCATTAAGTCGAGGTGGAGTAACAAGCGCGTGTCGTGACAAAAAACAAAACAGCCCAGAAGGGCTGCTTGACTACTTGGATACATCAGACACCGAGGTGTCTGAGATCTCTATAACTATATCGCCACAAGAGGGTGGCGCATGCTGCTTAGGCGAGTGACTTAACCGCAGCAGACAAACGGCTCTTGTGACGAGCAGCTTTGTTTTTGTGAATGATGTTCTTGTCAGCCACGCTATCGATCACGCTTGTTGCTTTTTGCAACACTGCGGATGCAGCAGCCTTGTCGCCGGACTCGATTGCTGTGCGAACGCGCTTGATAGCTGTGCGCAACATTGAGCGCAGGCTCGAGTTATGCTGGTTGCGAACGACCGATTGGCGTGCACGTTTGCGGGCTTGGGCGGTATTTGCCATGAATGATCTGTCTTATTAGGTTGCAGTGAAAATTGTAGAGGTTTAACTCTAAGCCCGCTATAGTAGCACTAAGTGCCTGAAATGACAAACCAATTTTGTCTGTTGGTTCATCGAGGGCGACTGATCAATTCACCGTTCAGGTTGGGGCACGCCGAAAGTGGCTTGGCCGAATACCGAGGATGGCTAAAACGAGCAGATAAACGAGGACACTGCCGCCTAAAACAGCGGCGAGCAGGCCAATCCGAACAAATGGGGTGCTTTGTAAAGCTAGCCAGTCGATGCGCTGGGCCGCAAACCAAAGTGGAGCGGCCATGCAGGCCAAGGCAAAGAATTGTTTAGCTAGAAATGCGCCCCAGCCAGCAGCCGGTTGGTAGATCCCTCGGCGGCGAAGCCCCACGTACAAGGCCAACGCGTTGAGGCACGCGCCCAATCCGATTGCGAGTGCCAATCCTGCATGGGCAAGCCACGGAACCAGCACCAAGTTAAAAAGTTGTGTGCAGCACAGGATCACGACCGCGATTTTGACCGGCGTGCGCAGGTCTTGCTTACCGTAGAAGCCTGGCGCCAGAATCTTGACTGCTAACAGGCCTATCAAACCCGCAGAATAGGCCATCACAGCGGTACGCGTTTGCATGACGTCGGAGCCGGTAAATGCACCATAATGAAAAAGTGTCGCGACCATTGCATCGGCCATCATGATCATGCACAACGCTGCGGGTAGACCAAGCACTAGGACTAACCGCAAGCCCCAATCCAGCAACACACTGTAATGGCTCTTGTCTGGATCAGCATTGGCTTTGCTTAGACTTGGCAGCAAGACTGTTCCCAGTGCTACGCCAATCAATGCAGTTGGAAACTCCATCAGCCGATCGGCAAAAGAAAGCCAAGTGACGCTGCCTGGTGTGAGCCAGGTCGCGATGTTCGTGTTAATCAATAACGAAATCTGGGCAACAGACACACCGAGCGTCGCCGGTATCATTTGACGCATGATGCGACGAACGGTTGGATCTTTGAGGGCCGGTCCAACCGGGCTTATTAGTCGCGGCCTGAGTTGTAAGCGGGAGAGGGCCCACCACTGCACTGCGAATTGTGCAATCCCACCGATCATGACGCCGACCGCTAGTGCATAGATTGGTTGCGTGAGGTACTTTGCAAGTAGAAAACTACTCCCAATTACCGAGAGATTCAGAAGGACGGGAGTGAACGCAGGGACCGCAAATTTTCGCCATGTATTGAGTACGCCCGATGCAAAAGCAACCAGTGACATGCATATGATGTACGGAAACATCAGGCGGGTCATCCAGATTGCTGCGTCGAGTTCACCTGCACGTGCTGGATTCGATAAGCCGCTGGCCATGGCCATGACGACCCAGGGCGCACCCAGCACACCTATCAGCGTGATGATAAATAGTGCGATGAATAAGGTGATGGCGACACGATCAAGCAGTATGCGCACGACCTCAGGCTCGTTTGCATGCTCGTTACGTACCTGGCCCAGTATCGGAACAAATGCTTGTGAAAAGGCGCCTTCTGCAAACAATCTGCGTAATAAATTTGGGATGCGGAAGGCGACCCAAAACGCGTCAGTCAGTGCGCCAGCGCCAAATGTTCGTGCAATGACGATGTCGCGCGCCAAGCCCGTGATCCGCGAGAGCAGCGTGAAGCTGCTAACGGTGGCTGCGGCGCGCAGCAGACTCATTTAGGCGCGAGGCGAATTGCACCGTCGAGACGAATGGTTTCGCCGTTAAGCATCTCGTTGGTGACGATTTGATGAACCAGCTTTGCGTAGTCATCTGGACGCCCAAGTCGCGACGGGAATGGGATACTTGCCGCGAGTGAATCTTGCACGGCTTGAGGCATACCAAAAATCATCGGTGTGCCAAAAATACCCGGGGCGATGGTGCAGCAGCGAATGCCGACGGGTGCGAGGTCACGCGCGATCGGCAAGGTCATGCCAACAACACCCGCTTTTGATGCGGAGTAGGCGGCCTGTCCGATTTGACCATCATACGCAGCCACAGATGCGGTATTGATCAGGACGCCGCGTTCGCCAGTTGGCTCGGGTTCGTTTTTACTCATGGCTTCGCTCGCAACACGAATCATGTTGAAGCTACCAATCAAGTTGATACTGATGACCTTCTGAAACATGTCGAGAGGGTGTGCGCCATTTTTACCGACGGTTTTCGCCGCGGGCGCGATGCCAGCACAATTCACAAGTCCGAATAGTGGGCCAAGCGCTAGGGCAGCCGCAACGGCTGCTTGAGCGTCTTTTTCTTGGGTTACATCGCAGTGAATGTAAAGTTGTCCAATTTCAGTTGCGAGGGCTTGGCCGGCTTCGTCTTGTACGTCCGCCAACACAACACGCGCCCCATGCTGCGTCAGCATTTTGGCTGTCCCAGCACCTAAGCCAGAGGCTCCGCCTGTAACGATAAAGACTTTATTTTTGATTTCCATATGTTTTCACGATGCTTTGCATTGAGCGAAAAGCGCAAGTTTTATACAAGCGCTTTGAAAATTTTATTTTTGATGTCGTCTACGGAGCCCACACCTTCTACTTTACGGTAGCGCGGGGCTTTCGCATCGCTTGATGCCCAAGCAGAGTAGTAGTCAACGAGCGGACGCGTTTGATCGCGATAGACTTGCAGACGATGGCGAACGGTTTGCTCTTTGTCATCATCACGTTGAACGAGCGGCTCGCCTGTGAGGTCGTCCTTCTCTGCAACTTTTGGCGGGTTGAATCGAACGTGGTAGCTGCGCCCGCTCGCAGGGTGAACACGTCGGCCGCTCATGCGTTCGATAATGTCTTCCTCGGGTACAGCGATCTCGACCACAAAATCCAAGCCAACATTGGCTTGCTTCAGGGCATCAGCCTGAGGAATGGTCCGAGGAAATCCGTCGAACAAGTATCCGGATTGGCAGTCGGGCTGCTGCAACCTGTCTTTCACTAAACCAATGATGATGTCATCGGAAACGAGTCCACCTGAATCCATGATTTTTTTTGCGGCGACGCCTAAAGGCGTTCCAGCTTTGACAGCTGCGCGCAACATGTCTCCAGTCGAGATCTGTGGAATACCGAAGTGTTCAGTGATGAACGCCGCTTGCGTACCTTTGCCGGCACCTGGGGGTCCAAGCAGAATCAGACGCATGTGAACTCCTGAAGCATTGAATAATAAGGACGAATTGTATTATGCCGCATTGCAGCAGGGGGTGCAGAAGGTTGTTCTAAGCGCTTACCCTGAGAGTTTGTCTCGCTGCGCGACTATTTGTCGCACGCGTTCTAGGTCAGGGGAGGTGTCAACACCTGCGCCGGGATGGCTTTGCAGCGGTAAAACTGCGATTTGGTATCCGTGTTCCATGGCACGCAATTGCTCGAGTGACTCGATTTGTTCGAGTGTCCCGGGAGTGAGCGTGGGAAATATTTTCAGAAAACTGGCGCGCAAGGCATACAACCCAATGTGATGCTTAGCCGGCAAGTTGGGGGCTAGGACGCGCTGGCCGCTCGCAAGGGCGTCACGGTGCCAGGGAATGGGGGCGCGGGAGAAATACAACGCCCGGCCCTGGTGGTTGCACACGACCTTCACGATGTTTGGATTGAACAAGGCGTCCGCATCAACGATCGGTGCGGCGCAGGTAGCGATCGCAGCTGTCCCGTCAGAAGCGAGCAGAGCTGCGACTTGGTCAATGAGCGCTGGGTCGATCAAGGGCTCATCGCCCTGAACGTTCACCACAATCGCTTCGTCGGGCAGGGACATCGCCGCCGCTGCTTCCGAGAGCCGATCTGTCCCAGAGGGGTGTGACTCTCGCGTCATGATGTGTTGCACACCATGCGCCTGACAGGCTTGTGCAATCGAAGGGTGGTCGGTCGCGACGACAACGCGTGTTGCGCGCGACAGCGAGGCTTGTTCGGCAACCCGGATCACCATGGGCTTTCCGGCAATATCTGCAAGCATTTTCCCAGGTAGCCTGCTCGATGCGTGTCTAGCGGGGATAATGACCGAGAACGGATGCATGGAAATAGGTACGCCCGATGCTCAGGCGGGGAGCTCAGGCTCTTGCGCTGTCAGTGTGCGCGCCTGGGCCTCTAACATGACAGGAACACCGTCGCGGACCGGAAAAGCGAGACGGTCCGCTCTACAGACCAATTCGGTGTGGTCTGAGTTTGGATAAAGGCGCCCCTTGCATAACGGGCACACTAATAGATCGAGTAGGCGTGTTTGCATCGAGTTATTGTAAACATTCAGTGCAGTGCTGTCTGTATTTGGCGAAGTCGATCGTCCAGCCAAGTGACAAACCCCGCATCTGAAAACGTGCTGCGGACCTGAGCGACCCAGATTTTGTCATCGTTTAGTGATGCGCACTTGACTGCGTCCTTTGCTGTGATAACAACGACATCCGATTCGGGCGCGCGCAACGTCGTTGAAGTGAAGTTGTAGTGGTCTGGTAGCGCTGTGCTGCGGCCGAGCCTTAAACCCACTGTCCGTAAGTCCGCAAAAAAGCGCTCAGGTGCGCCGATCCCAGCGTAGGCGCAGACTGGTTGATCGGCGCAGTGTGCAACGAAATCACTTGTACTCAGTTGCTTGCCGGTTGCGAGCTGTCTAAAGCCAGAAATGCTCATCGCGGCCTCGAGTTCTCGCGGGGCAAGCCCGCTTCGGGAAGGTGCACGGTCGGATTGCGTCACTCGTGTGATGAGCGCATCAATCGTGCGCAATCTGGAGGGAGGGTCGCGCAGCGGTCCGGCCGGTATCAGCCAGCCATTACCGATGCCACGCGCGTCTTGCACAACGAGTTCGATATCCCGCGCGAGCGTGGCATGCTGTAAGCCATCATCCGACAAGATGACATTCGTTTCTGGGTAGTGCTTTAACAAAGCTTGCCAAGCGCGTCGTCGGTTCGGATGCACGGATACCGGCACGCTTGACTCTTGAGCAATCAGCGCGGGCTCATCACCAAATCGTGACGGATCGATCACGCCATGGCCTGTTATTGCATCTGCGCCAGCCTGCACGCCATAACCTCGGCTAATCACGCCGGGGCGCCAACCTTTATGACGGAGCTGTTCGAGTAGAGCAATCACGACCGGTGTTTTTCCCGTACCGCCAATGTAGATGTTGCCCACCACGATGATAGGCACAGGTGCGCGAGGCGCAAGCGTAGCGATCGTGCGTAAGCCGACATGGCGTATGGCTAGAACGAGATACGCCAAGACCGCGAAGGGACTCATGAGCCAAGCCCAAAAACCCTTATGCTGCCAAGCTCGATGCAACCATTGCACCATGCGAGGTCCAAGGTTGGGTGTTTTCACTCTCGGGCCTGCGTCGCAAAGTGCACCCGCGCCAGTCCGGCTTCGCGAGAGGCTTGCATTGCAAAGACCACGAATTGGTGGGCTGCGAGGCTGTCGGCCCGGATTAGAACGATTGGTTGATCCAGACCTTGTCCAGCAACTTTTAGTACGGCCGCTAACTCGGTGCTTGATACCAGTTTCCCGGCGACGGCGAAGCGACCATCTTGTGCAATGGCTAGTTCGATCGTGTTTGACTCACTCGTCTCGGCGCTGGCTTGCGGTAGATTGATTTTGAGGGCTTGCTGCCGAGTGAACGTTGTCGTCGCCGCTAAAAAAATCAACATCACCAACAACACATCAATGAGTGGAATCAAGTTGATTTCTGGGCTGTCGTCGTTTTGGTGGGCGGTCCGAAAGTTCATAAGGGGATTCAGTCCTAACGCAGACTCGCTGCCACCTGGCGAGCTGACTGCTCCATTTTTAGCAGTAAGGCCTGGACACGTGTTTTGAAATGGCGGTGCGCGATCACCGCAGGAATGGCGATCAAGATCCCGAAGCCTGTGTTGTAAAGCGCTATTGAGATGCCTCGTGCAAGCTCGGTTGGGTCTGAGCCGTCCGGTTTGTAGGCGGCGAAGATCTCAATCATCCCGATGACGGTCCCAAACAGACCGAGCAGAGGGGCGATGGTCGCGACAGTTGCGAGGGCCGGTAGGTAACGCTCAAGTTGGAAGGCTACGTCACGCCCAGTATCCTCGACCATAACGCGCCGCTCATTTACTGGGAGATGTCGATGACTGAGTAGTGCGGCCAGGATTTGTCCGAGCGGGGAGGACTTACGAAGCTTTTCGATCGCCTCGGGATGGTCGGCTTGTGCACGCACCATCTGTATCACTTGGTTTGTTAGCTCTGGCGGGGCAAGACGGCGGATTTGTAGGCTTAATGAACGTTCAATGACGATCGCTAATCCAGCGATTGAGACGAGAATTAAAAGCCAAATCGGCCAGCCAGCCTGAATTACGATCGATTGCAAAACTAACCTCGTGGGAGGGGTGATAAATCTATCCACAGAAGTTGTGGATAATTATGTGCGTATCTTTGGAAATGACGGAAAACGCTAGGTCTTCAGTTGTTGATCAAAAAATGAGCAAATTTGGAACTGCGTGTAATAACTTCAATTAATTCAATTGGTTATAGTGAAATTGTAATTGAGTTTGGTACATATGGCTAGTTTTTATTATGTCACAATGACTTAATTGAATTTTATTGCGTTTGTGGACATATCTGCCTTCAAGAGCCTCATGAATAAAGAATTTCAGACTGAAAACCTAGGCCAGACGCGGGATATTTTGTCGGTTAGCGAGCTAAATCGCGCTGTTTCACGTTTGCTCGAGCAAAGCTTTGATGTGAGCTGGGTTCGGGGCGAGATTTCTAACTTTACGCCTGCAGCGTCGGGCCATTGGTATTTCACCCTGAAGGATAGCGCGGCGTCCGTGCGTGCAGTGATGTTCCGAGGGAAGGCTTTAGCCGTTGGTTTTCCTCCGAAATCTGGCGACTCCGTTGAAATTCGTGGTCGAGTGACCCTTTACGAGGCGCGCGGTGAGTATCAAATTCAAGTCGACCAAATGCGGCGCGCGGGTCTGGGCTCTCTGTTTGAGGCTTTTCTGGCCTTGAAGTCAAAGCTTGAGTCTGAGGGGCTCTTTGATGCAACGCAAAAGCGTCCGCTGCCGAGCTATCCGCGAGCGGTCGGCATCGTGACATCGCTAGCGGCTGCCGCACTCCGAGATGTCCTCACGGCGCTTGCGCGTCGTGCACCTCACTTATCTGTTGTCATTTATCCAGCTGCGGTGCAAGGTGTTGAGGCTGCCTTACAGTTGCGGCAAGCGCTTGCATTGGCCAACGACCGGCAGGAGGTTGACGTTGTGCTGTTGGTCCGAGGTGGTGGCAGCATCGAGGACCTCTGGAGCTTTAATGACGAGGCTCTCGCGCGCGATATTGCATCAAGCTTGCTGCCAGTCGTGTCCGGCGTAGGTCATGAAACCGATTTCACGATCGCGGACTTCGTTGCTGATGTGCGTGCACCGACGCCCACCGCAGCCGCCGAGATGGTCTGTATGACGCGCACCGCATTGCTGTCCGAGGTGCAGACCCTTGCCGAGCAACTAAATCGCGAAGTGCAACGCAAGCTTGAACGCTTAGCCCAACGTCTAGATCGCGCCAGCACGGGCTTGGTCTCGCCGAGCGAGCGCTTGGTGCATCAGGGTGAGCGGTTAAGTGGACTAAAGTTTCGTTTGCAGGCCGCATGGCAACAATCAGCGCAGCGCCGCCAAGCGGCGGCGCTCCGAGCGCAAGATCGTCTCAGGGGGCAATTGCCAGATTTGGAGCCTCATCGTGCCCGGTTAGCAAGGGCAGTGCGCGCCATGGCCTCAGCTCAGCAGCGAACTTGTGCGGAAAAGGCGGCAAAGCTGGCTGGTGTCCAGGCGCAATTACGGGCGCTCAGCCCCTCGCACACGCTTGCGCGGGGTTACGCCATCGTTCGCAATGAGCAGGGTGCGATCGTGCGTCAGGCCACTAGCCTGAAGCCCGGAGCGCAACTGGACGTGACTCTATCCGAGGGGGGCGTCACCGTTCAGGTTGATCACATCAGGACCTAACTCTTAACCCTAGGCACATTAAGGGATGTATGCCGTATCGGGTGTCGTCCGATACAATAAGAGCAGCCTGTTCGTTTTACCTACATTTCAAGAGGATTTGCAGCAATGGCCCATACACTCCCACCCTTGCCCTATGCAATGGATGCTTTGGCTCCGATCATTTCGAAAGAAACGCTCGAGTTCCACTACGGCAAACATCACCAGACTTACGTCACCAACCTGAACAACTTGATTCCAGGTACAGAGTTTGAGTCGGCATCCCTTGAAGAGATCGTTAAGAAATCTTCGGGTGGCGTATTCAACAACGCTGCTCAGATCTGGAACCACACGTTCTACTGGAACAGCATGGCGCCTAACGCTGGCGGAGAGCCAACCGGCAAGCTCGCCGATGCGATCAAAGCAAAGTGGGGCAGCGTTGCTGCATTCAAAGAGGCCTTCAACAAGTCTGCCGCTGGAAACTTTGGTTCTGGTTGGACTTGGCTCGTTAAAAAGCCTGATGGCTCGGTTGATATCGTCAATACCAGCAACGCCGCAACACCTTTGACAACGGCTGACGTGCCATTGTTGACCTGTGACGTTTGGGAGCACGCTTACTACATCGATTTCCGTAACGCCCGTCCCAAGTATCTCGAGAGCTTCTGGAGCCTCGTGAATTGGTCGTTTGCGGCTAAGAATTTCGGCTAAGCACTTTTTGCACGATCAATGCCGGCCTTGTGCCGGCATTTTTTTTGTCCGATGCGCTAAGATTCTTGTCTTGAAAATTCTTAAAACAATGGGGAACAAGCCATGGCTATCGATGCCTTTATTTGTGACGCGATTCGTACACCGTTTGGTCGTTATGGCGGTGCACTTGCGTCAGTGCGACCTGATGATCTGCTGTCCATTGCAATTCGTGAGCTGGCTGTACGTAACCCCAAGATCGATTGGACCAAGCTTGACGATGCCTTGATGGGTTGTGCGAACCAAGCGGGCGAGGATAATCGTAACGTGGCGCGTATGGCGACGCTGCTTGCTGGGCTGCCCGATGTCGTTCCAGGTGGGACGATCAACCGACTGTGCGGTTCGGGAATGGACGCTGTCGGTACCGCTGCACGCGCCATTCGCTCGGGAGATGCCTCACTGCTGTTGGCTGGCGGAGTTGAGAGTATGACGCGCGCGCCTTTCGTGATGGGTAAAGCGGACTCTGCGTTTTCGCGTAGTGCGTCGATTTTTGACACTACGATTGGCTGGCGTTTCGTCAATAAACTGATGAAAGCGAAGTACGGTGTGGACTCAATGCCCGAAACGGCTGAGAACGTAGCGGATCAGTTCAATGTATCTCGCGAAGACCAGGACCTATTCGCAATGGCGAGCCAAGAAAAGACGGCAGCGGCGCAGGAGGCGGGTTTCTTTGATCGCGAAATCGTCAAGGTGTCGATTGCTCAAAAGAAGGGCGACCCGCTCGTGGTAGCGCGTGATGAGCACCCGCGTCAAACCAGTATGGAGGCGCTAAGCAAACTCAAGGGTGTTGTGCGTGAGGGTGGTTCCGTCACGGCAGGTAATGCATCGGGTGTCAATGACGGTGCGGTTGCGATGCTGGTTGCAAACGAAAAAGCGGCGAACGAGCATGGCTTGAAGCCTCGTGCGCGCGTGGTCGCGATGGCTACGGCGGGTGTCGAGCCTCGCATTATGGGGATTGGTCCAGCACCTGCCTCTGAAAAAGTTCTCGCCCTGACCGGTCTGAAGATGTCTCAGATGGATGTGATCGAATTAAACGAGGCGTTCGCTGCGCAAGGCCTAGCCGTGCTACGCATGCTTGGCGTGGCCGATGATGACCCACGCGTGAACCCAAATGGCGGGGCGATTGCGTTGGGTCATCCGCTTGGTGCAAGTGGTGCGCGTCTCGTCATGACGGCCGTACACCAGTTAGAGCAGACGAGTGGTCGGTATGGATTGTGCACCATGTGTATTGGTGTCGGTCAAGGTATCGCACTCATCGTGGAGCGCGTGTAACGCGACACGAGTGCGCAGTAATCAGGCGGATTATTGCAATCCGCCTATTTTTTTGCCTGCTGAGATCCCTCGTTTCGCAAACCAGCCTTGTTCCATCTCAAGCGCGAGCCGTACAGGGGCGCTCGAGCAATGAGAGTTCTCGGTCATTGGCGCCATGTCGGCGATGTTGGTGATGGTTCCATCGTCCAACATGAAAGCGATCGATAGAGGGATTAAGGTGTTCCGCATCCAGAAGCATTGCACGGCGGGCTGCTCAAATACGAAGAGCATTCCGCCGTTAGGTGCGAGCTCCTTGCGATACATGAGGCCTCGGGCGCGTGTTTCGTTATTCGACGCAACTTCTGCGCGAATGACGTGCATGCCTGCGGTCAGTTGTTTGACTGGCAGCGTGATCACTGTCTGCGCACTTGCGCTTGGGTGCGAGATGACGAAGGGAAGTGTGGAAAGTAACGAAAACAGCGCAACACGGAGGCTGCGCTGTCTGAGGAGGCAGAGCCATTTACACATCAACAGTATCCGAGGGGTTATTCACCCCTTGTTTATCAAGCGGCGGTAATATTCGTCGCTTGTTTGCCTTTTGGGCCTTGTGTAACTTCGAATGCAACTTTTTGGCCTTCTTTGAGGGTCTTGAAACCATTCATTTGAATTGCCGAAAAGTGAGCAAACAAGTCCTCACCGCCATCGTCTGGTGTTACGAATCCGAAACCTTTTGCGTCATTAAACCACTTAACTGTTCCGGTGACCTTAGGGCCATTACTCGTCGAATCTGACATGCCGACTGCCTCTTCTTAAGTTTGTACAAATTAAATCGCACGCTCGAGATTATGATGCTGTAAGCCCAGGCGTTTGATATCCGATAACCCAAAATTTCTTGAGTGTGTTGAGATATTGGGCAGGTTTGGGGAATTCGTCAAGTATCGGTTTGCCTAACATCGGCCGAGATTTGCGGGTTTGTCGACATGTTTGTTACAAAAAAACCTAATTTTCTGTCTTTTAGAACTGTCTTCTGCTTATGGCCACACGTACGTCTTTACCCCCTGATCTTGTCGTGGAAAAACAGGCTGCTAAAACAGCCCCGCCTCCTATGTACAAGGTGATTTTGCTCAATGATGACTACACCCCAATGGAGTTCGTTGTTCAGGTGCTGCAAAAGTTCTTTGGAAAGGGGCACGAGGAGGCGATGCGCATCATGTTGCAAGTACACCACGAAGGAAAAGGCGTTTGTGGGGTTTACCCGCACGACATCGCCGCGAGCCGTATCGCTCAGGTGGCACAGTTCGCACGCGCCCGCCAACATCCGCTGCAATGCGTGATGGAGCCAACCGATGATGCTCAGTAAAAATTTGTTGTTGTGCGTCGACTGAACCCGAGTAAGAAAAAAGGTTTTTACGTGTTGCGTAAATATTCGTTTCTGAAAAGCATAGAATGCAGATTAGCGGTGTTTCAAATTGAAAGAATGTCGGAGGAAATGTGATTTCCCAAGAGCTTGAAGTCAGTCTACATATGGCATTTGTCGAGGCTCGATCCGCGCGCCACGAATTCATCACCGTCGAGCATTTATTGCTTTCACTCTTAGACAACGCAGCAGCAATTGAAGTGTTGCGCGCTTGTGCGGCGAATATGGATGAGTTGCGGACAAACCTGCGTAAATTCATCACGGATAACACGCCAGTTATTCCAGCGGGTGCAGAGGTCGATACACAGCCCACACTGGGATTCCAGCGTGTCATTCAGCGCGCGATTATGCATGTTTCGGCAGGGGGCGCGTCTAAAAAGCCTGTTACCGGTGCAAATGTCTTGGTTGCGATTTTTGGCGAGAAAGAGTCGCATGCCGTCTATTACCTGCAACAGCAGGGCATATCACGCTTGGATGTCGTGAACTTTCTTTCGCACGGGATCAGCAAGCAAGCATCGAGTGACACACCAGCCACAAGCAAAGAACAGCAAGCGAGTGGTGGAGAAGAGCAGCAAGGAGATCCGAAGCAATCTCCTCTTGATTTGTACACACAGGACTTGAACGCTGCGGCAACCGCGGGCCGCATTGATCCATTAATCGGCCGGGAACATGAGGTCGAGCGTGTGATCCAAACGCTCTGTCGTCGGCGTAAGAACAATCCACTTCTAGTAGGTGAGGCGGGTGTGGGTAAAACAGCGATCGCTGAAGGCTTGGCCTACCGAATCACGCAGGGTGAGGTTCCTGAGGTTTTGCAGGATGCCCAGGTGTACTCATTGGATATGGGGGCGTTACTCGCTGGTACAAAATATCGCGGCGACTTCGAGCAACGTCTCAAAGGCGTCCTCAAACAGCTACGCAACAACCCTCAGGCGATTTTGTTCATTGACGAGATACATACGTTGATCGGCGCCGGCTCGGCCTCTGGTGGAACACTCGACGCATCGAACCTGTTAAAGCCAGCGCTGTCTTCCGGACAGTTACGCTGTATCGGTGCGACAACCTATACAGAGTTTCGCGGCGTGTTTGAAAAGGACGCGGCGTTGTCGCGACGTTTTCAGAAAGTCGATGTGGTTGAGCCCTCCGTTGCGCAGACGATTCAGATTTTGCGTGGCTTGAAGGGGCGCTTTGAAGAGCACCACGGTGTGAAGTATTCGGGCGCCGCGTTGACTGCGGCGGCCGAGCTTTCAGCGCGTCACATCAACGATCGGCATTTGCCAGATAAGGCGATCGATGTGATCGATGAAGCAGGGGCAGCGCAAAGGTTGTTGCCGCGGTCCAAGCAAAAGAAAGTCATTGGTAAGACCGAGATCGAAGCCATTGTGTCAAAGATCGCGCGTATTCCACCGCAAACGGTATCGAGCGACGATCGCAGCAAGTTAGCGACGTTGGAGCGTGATTTGAAGACCGTGGTATACGGTCAGGATAACGCGATCGAAGCCCTTGCTGCCGCCATCAAAATGGCACGCTCGGGACTGGGGCGCCCAGAGAAGCCGATCGGAGCGTTCCTGTTCTCTGGCCCGACTGGTGTTGGTAAAACAGAAGTCGCTCGTCAGTTGGCCTTTACGCTAGGGGTTGAGCTACTGCGCTTTGACATGTCCGAATACATGGAGCGTCATACCGTTTCACGACTGATTGGTGCGCCACCCGGATACGTGGGGTTTGATCAAGGTGGCTTGCTCACTGAGGCTGTGACTAAGCAGCCGCACTGTGTGTTGTTGCTGGATGAGATCGAAAAAGCGCATCCGGATGTATTTAATATCTTGTTGCAGGTAATGGACCACGGTACCTTAACGGACAATAACGGCAGGAAATCTGATTTCCGGAACGTTATTTTGGTGATGACCACCAACGCGGGAGCGGAAGCTTTGAACAAGCCGAACATTGGCTTCTCAAACACGCGTGCGAGCGGCGACGAAATGGCGGATATCAAACGTCTGTTTTCACCCGAGTTCCGTAACCGACTGGACGCCATTGTTCCGTTTGCACCGCTGAATCAGGATGTGATTTTGCGCGTGGTCGATAAGTTCTTGATGCAACTTGAGGATCAGTTGCATGACAAGCGGGTTGAGGCTTCGTTTACAGATGCCCTTCGTGCGCATTTGGGCAAACATGGATTTGACCCGCTGATGGGCGCGCGGCCTATGCAACGCCTCATACAAGACACATTGCGTCGTGCGTTGGCTGATGAGTTGTTGTTCGGCAAGCTTGTAGACGGCGGTTCTGTTCTGGTCGATATCGATGCTGATGGCAAAGTGATTCTGAACTTTGACGCCAAGCTTCCGAAGTCACCTGATTCGCCGAAGGGGTCTGATCAGGAAGCTGAACTCGTCCATTGATGAGAGGGCAGCGGCTCAGTTTAACGTGTCATCACTGCGGCGCGTCCTATCAACGTCCCCAGCTACAGCCGGGTCAATGGGCCCAGTGCGTACGTTGCGATAACGTCCTAGAGACGTACGCGACGTTCACACCAGGAGCCTGGTTAGCGGTTGTGCTCGCCGCGATCCTCATGCTGGTACTGGCGAACGCGTATCCGGTCGCCACGCTCGTGTTGCAGGGGGCGTCGCAGCCTGCCTCATTCTTCGATGCGGTCATTATTACTTGGCAGACTGGATACCCAGAGGTTGCGTTATTGACGCTAGGTGCTGCCTTTGTCTTGCCTGTGCTTCATCTCAGTTTGCTGACGTGGATATTGGCCTGGCTAGCTGCTGGAAAACTGCCCCCTCAGTTTGATGCGCTTCTTGAATGGTTAGAGCGCATCAAACCCTGGTGTATGGTCCCGGTGTTTTTAATGGGCGTCCTGGTCTCCGTCGTGAAGCTAGCGGGGCTTGCGACACTGGAACTTGGTATCGGGCTATTCGCTACGGCGGCTGCCGCGGTGTTGATCACTGGGCTTTCCCGCCTCTCGACGTACAGACTGAGAACAATGGCTGTTGACGCTTCCTTACCCGTCAATCCCCCTCACGAAGAGCCGCCACCATCGCCTGCGCAATTCACAAGAATTTGGGCGCTACTTTTGGCCGCCTTAATTCTCTACATACCGGCGAATCTTTTGCCGATCATGAGTATTGAAGCGATCACTGGATCGTCTGCTCACACCATTATGGGTGGAGTGATCGAGTTGGTCGGTATGGGTTCGTGGGATATTGCGCTTGTCGTGTTTATCGCGAGCGTTGTGGTTCCGTCGTTTAAGTTAATTTGTCTTGGGACGCTTGTTTGGCTCGCCCAGAAGAAGAACGGCAGCGCCTTGCGGCGTCGCACGCATCTGTATGGGATAGTCGAGTTTATTGGTCAATGGTCCATGTTGGATGTATTTGTTGTTATTCTTCTGTCCGCACTCGGTCGTTTTGGAGCGTTGTTGAGTATTCAGCCTGGCGCCGGTGCTGTTGCCTTCGGTGCTGTCGTCGTGTTGACGATGCTCGCTGCAATGAGTTTTGATCCCCGATTGGCTTGGCGAAGAGCTGGCTATCGTAAACATTTGTCCGTTCAAACCTGAAGGAGTCCGGCATGCCGGAGCAGTCGAATCCCGCCCCTGCTAAGCCTCTACCGCGTGTGAGTCACCGGCCCAAGCGTAATCTCGCCTGGGTATGGTTGATTCCGATTGTGGCGGCGATTGTGGGCGCCTCGATCATTTGGAGCACACTATCCAAGCAGGGACCTCGGATCACGATTACGTTTCAAAGTGCAGACGGGCTCGAAGTCGGTAAGACGCAAATACGTTATCGCAGTGTCGTGATCGGCACGGTCAAGGCAATTCGCTTAAGTGCCAACCGAGACAAAGTGCTGATTGACGCTGAGTTAACTAATGATGCAGCCAACTTCGCACGTGAGGGGACGACGTTTTGGGTTGTTAAGCCGCGAATTGGTTTGGGTGGTATTTCTGGATTGTCAACACTAATTTCTGGCTCCTACATCGAGGCAGATACGAGTACGTCCTCCGATACAAAGGCCGCAAAAAAAAGCTTCGTTGGATTAGAGCAACCGCCACCTATTGCGAGTGATCGACCCGGCAAGCGGTTTACCTTACGCGCACCAGATTTAGGTTCACTTAGCGCCGGGTCTCCGATCTTCTATCGTCGCATTCAAGTGGGGCTCGTCACCAGTTACAAAATTGCAGATGTTGGCCGGGGTGTGGATTTGGATATATTTATCGATGCGCCCTTCGATTCTTATGTCGATGCAAGCACCCGTTTTTGGGATGAAAGCGGAATAGACATCACATTATCGGCCCAGGGGATGCAAATCAGCACTCAATCGCTTGTCTCGATCATTTCAGGGGGAGTGTCGTTTGCTTCTTTTGGTAAGGCGCGTGCTCTTCAAGACGATAAACATGTGTTCAAGTTATACGACTCTCGGCGTTCGGCAGAGTTGGTACCGGAAGGTATCGCTGTTCCGATCGCGATGCGCTTTGATCAGGCATCACGCGGTTTAAAGGCCGGCGCTCCGGTCGATTTCCATGGTGTACATATCGGTATTGTGGATTCGGTCGCGTTGGATTTGGATCTGACAACACGTCAGTTTTTTACCTCTGTGGAGGCCACTCTTTATCCTGAGAGACTCGGCAAGGTCTACACCGAGATGGCCCTTAAGGAGACGACGCCTCAAGATCTTGCTGGATCCCTTAGCACTCTAGTTGATCGAGGCTTGCGTGCGCAGCTGCGTACGTCAAATATTTTGACTGGCCAACTGTATATCGCATTAGCTAATTTTCCTCAGGCAGAGCGAACTGAACCGGCCTTGGCTCAAATTCCATTCAAGATGCCGACATTCGCCTCGGATGATTTGGATAAGTTGCAACAGCAGGTGACGAGTATTGTGGCCAAGCTCGACAAGATACCGTTTGAATCTATCGGTAATGAACTAGACACGATGATCAAGCAAATACGGATACTAAGCGCCAATATGGATAAGAGCGTCACACCTAAATTGTCTAAGACACTGACTGAAATTGAGCGGGCGACTAAAAATCTTAATAGCCTGATCGCACCGGGTAGCCCGATGGTGGCGAATACCGAAGCGATGCTTGAGGATTTAAAGCGTAGCTTGAAGTCGTTGACGAACTTAACAGAGTCGTTGAGTGCGAATCCGGATTCGCTGATCAGAGGTCGCAGCACGCAGACTTACTCTCGGGACACACTAGGAGCACCAGCAAAATGATGCGAGTATGGATGACAGCTGTTTTGTTGGCGCTCGTTGGTTGTGCGAGTACGCCACCGCACTACTACACCTTGAGCAGCGCGCAACCTGCCCAAAAATTGGCTGATGCGCCGGGCGTTGGTCCCTACGCAGTGAATGCCGTGACGATTCCTGCTGAGGTAGATCGCAACGCAATCGTGGCGCAACAACAGGAAGGCCACTTGCTATTGTTGAGTGATGATCGTTGGACCGCTCCCTTGGGATCGCAAATTCAAACGGCGCTCTCGCAGGGCTTAGAGGCGCGTCTCGGTACCCCACCTGTACAGAATCTTGCGCTTGGCACCCGAGATAGCAAGGCGACGCAAATTTTTGTTGATGTGCAGCGCTTCGATATGGTCCCAGGTCAGCATGTTGTGCTCAACGCCGCTTGGCGCGTTCAGTTTCCGGGCGGCAAGCTCACTTTGACTTGCTTTACCCGTTTGTCCGAGCCGGTAGATGTTGGGGTGACTGCTCTTGTCCTAGGCCAGCAGCGGAACGTTCAGGCGCTTGCGCAACAAATTGCGCAGACGCTGATGCGCCGTGCGGCTCCGCAGGGCGCGTTCTGCCAGTAATGTTCTTGGTTACGATGCCGCCGGTGCCTAGGCTTTGCCGGTGCTGCCGAAGCCACCCGTTCCGCGATCTGACTGCTCAAATTCGTCGACAACGTTGAATTGAACCTGTGCGATCGGCAGGACGACGAGTTGAGCCAAGCGCTCCATTGGCTGAAGAGTGTAGGCGACCGCACTGCGGTTCCAGGCGGAGACCATCAGGGGGCCTTGGTAGTCAGAGTCGATAAGACCAACTAGGTTGCCTAGCACGATACCGTGCTTGTGACCGAGCCCTGAGCGGGGCAGAATAACCGCCGCGTGGCCTGGGTCAGCGACATGGATCGCTAAGCCCGTGGGAATCAAGTGTGTGGCGCCCGGCTCGATCGTGAGCGCTTGATCAAGGCAGGCTCTGAGGTCGAGTCCAGCGGACCCGGGCGTGGCATAGCTGGGAAGTTGATCGCGCATACGCGGATCGAGAATTTTTACATCAATCGGTTTCATGTGAGACCTATCGCATGGGACGGTGAGAAATTTTTCGACGGGCTTGCACTTCACGCCGCTGTTTAATGACAAGCCATATCGCTGCAGCAATCACACAGAGGCCAATGGCCGAGTAGATGGTCGAGTGTTGTGCATGTTTCACCGCATCGACACTGATCGCCGCAAGGTAGCCCGGGGCTAGCAGGGCGGGCATCCATGCCGCCGCCGAGAGCGTATTCGCGAGCTGGAAGCGTAGCTGCGGCATGCCCATTGCGCCTGCGACGGTTGGGATGACACTACGTACCGGACCTAAAAAGCGACCGAGCAGCACAGCTAGAAAGCCGTAGCGATAGAAAAAAAGACGCGCACGTGCGACATTTTTACGATGACTCTTGAGGTATCGCCACCGAAGGACTTTTGGACCAACCCAACAGCCTAGCCAGTAGGATAGTGCGTCGCCCACCACCGCACCAACGAAGCCCCAAGTCATAATCGGTAGCCAAGGCAGGCTGCCATTACCCACTAGCCCGCCTACAACAAATAGCAGAACGGTTGCGGGCAATAAAATCCCGATAATAAAAAGAGACTCACCCATCGTCATCAGGAACACCACTAGGCCAGCCCATTCTTGGTGCTGTTCTATGAACTGTATGGTTTGATCGATCAAGCCTTGCATGGTGACTAGGACGCCTTGAGAGGTACTAGTGAGTCGATGCAGGCATTCGCTGGGCGATTGCTTCAATCAGTTGGCGTGCGATGTCTTGTTTTGAGCTGGTCGCTAGGCGATGTTCGCCCGCGTCGTCAAAGATAGAAACGGTCGTGTGATCTGCATCCATGACGTGCTGGGCTAAATTGCCCACGAGCATCGCGATGCCTTTGCGTTTCCGTTTTGCCTCGGCGTGCTGCGAGAGATTTTCAGTCTCTGCCGCAAACCCGACGCACCATGGTCCCTTCGGCAATGCTGCAACCTTGGCGAGAATATCTGGATTGGGGGCAAACTCAAGTTTCGGAGCGCCCGCGCCATCTTTCTTGAGTTTCTCGCTTGAGGCATTTGCCACGCGCCAATCGGCCACCGCGGCGACAGAAATAAATATGTCTTGGTGAGCGACATGTTCCATGACCGCATCGTGCATTTGCTGGGCTGAATCCACAACAGTCCTGGAGACACCATAGGGTGCATCCAGCGCTGTCGGTCCTGAAATTAGGGTGACTTCAGCACCTGCTTCCCAGGCTGCGCGGGCGAGTGCGTAACCCGTCTTACCCGATGACCGATTAGTGATGACCCGCACAGGGTCGATTGCTTCGATGGTCGGGCCAGCGGTGATCAACACGCGTTTACCCTTTAGTGCTTTGGGCTGAAAAAACGCGATGAGTTCGGTGACCAATTCCATTGGCTCGAGCATACGACCATCGCCGGTTTCGCCGCATGCTTGTGATCCGTTACCCGGGCCGAGAATGCCGACGCCATCCGCACGCAGTTGGGCAACGTTACGTTGCGTGGGGGCCGCCAGCCACATCTCACGATTCATTGCGGGTGCAACGAGCAGGGGACAGGCGCGTGCGAGGCACAACAAAGAGAGCAAATCGTCGGCTCGGCCGTGGATGAGCTTCGCCATGAAGTCTGCTGAGGCGGGTGCGACGAGTATCGCGTCTGCACCTCTGCTCAAATCAATATGCGGCATATTATTGGCGACACGGGCATCCCATTGGTCCGTGAAGACTGGATGACCACTGACTGCTTGCATGGTCACTGGGGTGATAAAGCGTGTGGCCGCATCAGTCATCACGACATCGACGTGAGCGCCCCGCTCGACCAAGCGGCGTACGAGTTCGGCCGACTTGTAGCAGGCGATCCCGCCGCTCATTCCCAGTACGATCCGCTTATTGTGTAGATCTTGCATGCTGACCCCGAAGGCGCAGTAGTTCATCCAGAATCAAAAGAATAGCACCGAGCGTGATACCTGTGTCGGCGATATTGAAGGCAGGGTAATACCAGTCTTTCCAGTAAAACAGTAAGAAATCAACCACATGTCCATAGGCGATCCGATCGATCACGTTCCCCAGGGCGCCACCCAAAATTAAGGTCAGTGCAAGCATCATTCGTTTGTTGGAACGATTCTTGTGCATCATTCCTAAAATAAACGCGGAGGCGAGTACGCCAAGAATGGTGAAGAACCAGCGCTGCCAGCCTTCCGCTTGTGCAAGAAAACTGAATGCTGCGCCTGGGTTGTAGAGCAGTGTGAAATCAAAAAAAGGTAAAACATTTATTCGCTGACCATAGCGCAGCGAACTATCAAAATAGACTTTGGTGACCTGATCTAAGACGATCAACACAGCCGCCAGAAACAACCAACGCCACAAAGTAGGTGTGGAGTTGGTTGCTGCGTTTTCTGGTGCCGTCATCGCCTTCAGACGCTACCTTGTGCAGCTTCCTGCAGGCTGGAAACGCAGCGTCCACAAATATGTGGATGTTCCGCGTCGTGACCGATGTCGTCACGCCAGTGCCAACAACGTTCGCATTTTTTGTGGGTGGAGGGCGCAATAGCGATGCTTAGTTCGCCTTGCGTTCCTTGGTGTACGCCTACGCGTGACACGATAAAAATATAAGAAAGCTGTTCAGCGACGCTTTGTAAGAGTGCTAAGTCCGCACCGCTCGCCGTCAGATCGACTTCACCTTGCAGCGACGAGCCAATATCGCCGGCGCTGCGCAAGTCTTCGAGTTTGCGCATCACAAGACCTCGGATCTCGCGCAGGCGAGTCCAGCGTGTTGCAAGTGTTTCACTGTCCACGATCTCGGGAAGTGTGTGATAGCACTCTGTGAAAATCGTCTCTGTCCCGATGTTTTGTACAAACTTCAGTGTTGAGTTGGTGAGTGTTCCCCAAGCTTCCTCGGCAGTGAAAGAGAGCACTGGAGCCATCAGCTTGAGCAAGCTTTGTGCGATGTGTAAGAGGGCCGTTTGTGCCGAGCGCCGCGCAACGCTTCGTGGCGCTGAGGTGTACAGTCGGTCTTTGAGGACATCTAAGTAAAACGCGCCGAGGTCTTCTGAGCAAAAGTGCTGAAGTCTCGAAATAGCGGGCTGGAACTCGTAGCGCTCGAAGGCTGCGAGCACCTCGCTCTGCATCGTTGCGGTCATTGCCAGCGCGTAGCGATCAATTTCAAACATTGCGTCGATGGCCACGGTATCTTTTGAGGCATCGAAGTCTGCAAGATTTGCTAACAGAAAACGTAATGTATTGCGGATGCGCCGATAACCCTCGACGACGCGTTTTAGGATTTCGTCCGAGATCGAAAGCTCACCCGAATAATCGGTACTCGCAACCCACAGGCGAAGGATTTCTGCGCCTAGACTGTCAGAAACTTTTTGTGGAGCGATGACGTTGCCAACAGATTTACTCATCTTGCGGCCTTGTCCATCCACTACAAAGCCATGTGTCAGCAGACTGTTGTAGGGTGCGCGTCCAGATAACATGCAACCGGTTAACAAAGACGAATGGAACCAACCGCGATGCTGGTCCGAGCCCTCAAGGTACATGTCTGCCGGCCAAGTGAGTTCGCCATGCGAACCTTTGTTTTGATTCTTCGGTCCGCCAAGCACTGTCGCATGGGTCGTGCCTGAGTCAAACCAAACATCCAGTGTGTCGCGATTTTTTTCGTATAACTTGGCATCCGCCTCGCCTAGCAATTCAGCCGGATCAAGAGTCTGCCAAGCTTCAATGCCCTTTTGCTCGACCCGTTTGGCGACTTCCTCAAGCAGAGCTGGCGTATTGGGGTGCAACGCGCCGGTCTCTTTGTGAATAAAGAAAGCCATGGGCACACCCCATTGCCGCTGGCGCGATAGCGTCCAGTCAGGACGATTGGCAATCATGGCGTGCAGTCGTGCGCGGCCCCAGGAGGGATAGAAGGCGGTAGCATCGATGGCGGCCAGTGCGCTCTCGCGCAGCGTCGGACCACCGTCTTTCGGTTTGATGTCCATCCCAGCAAACCACTGACTGGTTGCGCGATAGATGATGGGTGTTTTGTGGCGCCAGCAATGCATGTAGCTGTGCTTGTGCGGCTCTTGCTTGATCAGGGTGCCTGCGGCAGTGAGTGCATTGACGATTTTCGGGTTGGCTTCCCAAATAGTCATGCCGCCAAAGCCAGCCAGGCTCGAAACGTACTTGCCATCCCCCATCACTGGGCTCAGAATGTCGGCATCTTTCATACCGTTGGCTTTGCATGACTGGAAGTCTTCGATGCCGTAGGCTGGCGCAGAGTGCACGACACCAGTTCCCGTGTCGAGCGTTACGTAGTCACCAAGATAGATGGGCGACAGGCGCTTGTAGCTGGGATCAAAGCCAGCCAAGGGGTGCTCGAAGGCAATATGGTCCAGCGCACTGCCTTTGCAACGCGCAATGACCTCGCCTTCCATTCCCCATTCTTTTAAGCAATGCTCGACACGGTCCGCGGCGATCAAGAGCAGTTCGCCTGTGGCTGGAGCCGGTGAGACGCGCACGAGGGCGTATTCAAATTCCGGATGAATGTTCAGTGCCTGATTTGATGGGATCGTCCAAGGTGTCGTGGTCCAAATGACAATTGCCCCCGCTTGGACGGTCGGCACACCGAACGCTTTCGCCAGACCGGCATGATCAACGAATGGGAAGGCGATGTGGACCGCGGGGTCACTGCGGTCTGCGTATTCAACTTCAGCTTCGGCCAAGGCAGAGCCGCAGTCGAAACACCAATTCACGGGTTTGAGGCCACGGAAAACGTAGCCTTTTTCCAAAATACGTCCCAAGGCACGAATTTCGTCCGCCTCGTTGCTGAAGTTCATGGTCATGTAGGGACGTTTCCAATCACCCAACACGCCAAGTCTTTCAAAGTCTTTTTTCTGACGCTCGATTTGTTCTAGTGCGTACGCCCGCGCTTTCGATTGGACCTCGGCCACGGGCAAATGCTTACCGTATTTTTTCTCGATCTGAATCTCGATCGGCATGCCGTGGCAATCCCAACCTGGCACATAGGCTGCGTCAAAGCCGGCCATGTTGCGGCTTTTGACGATCATATCTTTCAGTATCTTGTTCACAGCGTGGCCAATATGGATGTCACCATTGGCATAGGGAGGGCCGTCGTGCAGTAAGAAAGTTGGTCTACCCTTGCTCGCCTTACGAATGGCTTCATACACACCTTTTTCTTGCCATTGGGCAACCCACAGAGGCTCGCGACGGGGCAGATCGCCGCGCATCGGAAATGGTGTGTCGGGCAAATTCAGAGTGTTTTTATAGTCCATGGCGCGCAAGGTAGGCTCGCGCATGCTGGGCATCGGCGTGCATGGCGGCTTTAAGAGTAGGCAAATCGGGAAACTTTTCTTCGTCCCGCAGGTGTTGCAGGAGTTCAACGCGCACGAGTTTACCGTATGCGTCGACGTTGGCATCGAATAAGTGTGTCTCAAGCAGAATCCTGCCGTCATCTTCGACTGTCGGGCGCACGCCTAGGCTGGCGACTCCCGGGAGCGGCTTTGGAGCCAAGCCATGCACCAGGACTGCATAGATGCCGGAACGCGCGGCGCAGCGCGGCGTCACACGCATGTTCATGGTTGGCATGTTTAGCGTGCGTCCGAGTTTTTTGCCGTGAATGACGTGGCCGCTCATTGCAAAGCGTCTGCCTAGGAGGTGCGCTGCTTGTGTCAGGTCTCCCGCTGCTAGTGCAGCACGCACAGCCGAGCTGGAGATTCGGGAGCCTTTCACGTCGGTAATGTCGTTGAGCCCGTCGACGTGCATGCCGTGCTGGCGTCCTAATTTACGTAACAGATCAAGGTCGCCGCCGCGCTGTCGGCCAAAGCGGAAGTCCTCGCCGACCAGGAGCCACCGTGTCTTGAGCTCACCCACCAACAGTCGCGTCACGAAGTCCTGGGCAGACATTTCCGCTAGAGCCTGGTTGAACCGCGCGATCATGACGCGTTTGATACCAGCTGCCGCTAGTTCTGTAACTTTGTCTCGTAGTCCGGTGATTTGTGGTGGCGACAGCTCCGGCCTGTGGTTGATTCTGGCGAAGTACTGTCTTGGATGGGGTGAGAAAGTCAGGACAGTGGGGCAGAGTGCCAGCGCCTGCGCTGCATAGCACACGCGGTCGAGCATCTCCCGGTGGCCTCGGTGGACACCATCAAAGTTGCCAATCGATAGGGCGCTGGGCTGGGTGAGCGGCGGAGTCGGCGCTTGCCGAAAAATACGTAAAGGGGTTTTCACGGGTGACAGTTTACAATTTCGCACCACATGTCGAGTCTATTTCCATGCCAGTCACCCCTAATTCGCGGGCCCGCTTCGTTATTTTGATCTCTGGACAGGGGTCCAATATGCAGGCGATTGTCCGTGCATGCCAAGCGGGCCTTTGTTCTGCCGACGTGGTTGCCGTGCTCGCAAGCCGCCCACAAGCGGCAGGAGTGATCTGGGCAGAGGGCCAGGGGATTGCCGCTGGTGTTGTGCCGCACACGGATTTTGCTTCACGCGAGGCCTTTGACGAGGCCTTGGCGAAAAAAATCGATTCGTATATGCCGGACTATGTTTTGTTGGCTGGGTTTATGCGTGTCCTGACCCCGGCCTTTGTGGCGCGTTATGCCGGACGTCTGATCAATATTCATCCGTCTCTCTTACCGGCGTTCCCAGGCTTACACACGCACGCACAAGCCTTGGCAAAAGGCGTTCAGACCCATGGATGTACCGTACACTTCGTCACCCCGGTGCTTGACCATGGACCAATTATTGCTCAGGGCGTTGTGCCGGTATTGGCGGGTGATACGGCTGAGTCGCTGGCAGCGCGCGTCTTATCTGTTGAGCATCGCGTGTACCCAGCGGTGGCGGCATGGCTTGCCGAGCGACGCGTGCATTTGCTTGCCGATCAGCGCGTCGCGGTAGACGGCATCGAAACCAGATTATTTATATCGGAAACCGCATGAGCAATCCCAAACCGCTGAGTCGTGCTCAGGCGCGTTCTTCCAAGACTTCTGGTCTGAGTAAAAAAGATCAAGCGCGCCAGGCTGCGTTAGGCACCACAACACGTGCTGTCCGCCCTGGGTCGGCGACCGAACGACTCATGAAAGCTGAGCCGCATGGCACACGCAGACCGGGCTCAAGTCATTACGCTGCCAAGGATGCATCGTCGCCGTCCCTCGCGAAGCCAGTTTCCACTTATGTGCCCAAGCCACGTGCCCCAGTGATGACGACACGTCTCGACCAGATTCGTCAGGTGTTGGACGAAGTGTTGACTTGGCGCTTCGCTGCTGACTCAGTTGTATCGCATTGGTTTCGTGCGCATCCAAAGTTAGGTATTCGTGACCGCTCGGAGGTCGCGGAGGTCGTCTATGACGTCTTGCGACACTTGCGCCGTTATCGCCAATTGGGGGAGAGTGGTGTTGGAAATGCGGTTCGTCGTCTAGCGATACAGGGCGCTATATCGACGATGGATCCTGAGAAAGTACGCGCTGTGCTTGATCCAGGCGAGCTTGCATGGCTCGACCGGATTGCACAAATCGAAGAGCGGTCCATGCCTCTCGAAGTACGTGGCAGTTTGCCTGACTGGTTGTATGAGCGCATCAAAGATTTACCCGATCTGGAAAATCTCGTTGCGGCCTTAAATCAAAGCGCACCGCTCGATATACGCGTCAACCCCTTGAAGGCTGAGCGAGATGAGATGCTAGCTGACCTCACCAAAGGTAATGCGGTCCGTCATGCACCGGTTGCAACGCCTTATTCGCCTTGGGGTATTCGGTTGACAGGTCGTCCCGCTATGAACAAGTGGCATCAGTTTGAGCACGGCTTAATTGAGGTGCAGGACGAGGGCAGTCAATTACTCGCGTTGCTTGTCGGTCCCAAGCGCGGGGAAATGGTCATCGATTTTTGTGCCGGAGCGGGGGGGAAGACCTTGTTGTTGGGCGCGTTGATGCGTTCGACCGGGCGGTTGTACGCGTTTGACGTATCTGCGACGCGTCTGGCGAAGGCGAAACCGCGGTTTGCGCGCAGTGGATTGTCCAATGTGGTGCCGGTGGCAATCGATCACGAAAATGATCAAAGGGTTCGCCGCTTGGCCGGTAAAGCGCAGCGCGTGCTGGTGGATGCACCTTGCAGCGGGGTCGGCACTTTGAGGCGTAATCCGGACCTGAAGTGGCGCCAGTCAGCCCAAAGTTTGGCCGAATTAACGGATCTGCAGGCGCGTATTTTGAAGAGTGCGTCCCGGTGCGTTGCGCCGGGCGGACGACTTGTTTACGCGACGTGCAGCATCTTGGCAGAGGAAAATCAGGCACAAGTGGAACGCTTTTTGGGTGAGCACCCAGACTTTGAGTTGATCGACGCGGCGCCGATCTTAGCTGCGCGTACACCCCTTCAGATCACGGGGCCCTACTTGAGTTTGCGGCCGGACGTGCATGGCACTGACGGCTTTTTTGCAGCAGTCATGGAAAGAAAGAAAAACTTAATTGATGCTGAGCCGCCAAAAGCAGAAAATTGAACCAGAAAACTCGATAGATTGTTGATTTTGCGCAAATACTTTAAGTCTAATTGATTGTCGAAAGGGCTTGGTAGGCTAAAATCGCTCTGACTATTTTGTCGTTTTTTGATACTGATACATGAAAGAACTCATTTCGTTTGGCGCAGGTGGTTTGCTGCAAGCATCCTGGTGGCAGGTTGTGATCTATACCCTGGTGATGACACACATCACCATCGTGGCTGTCACGATATTCCTGCACCGTAGCCAGGCACACCGAGGCTTGGATCTGCACCCAGCCTTGATGCACTTTTTCCGCTTTTGGCTCTGGATGACCACGGGTATGGTCACCAAGGAATGGGTTGCCATTCATCGCAAGCACCACGCACGTTGTGAGCGTGACGGGGATCCACACTCTCCCATGATCTACGGGATTAGTAAGGTTTTGTTTAGTGGTGCTGAGCTCTACCGCCATGAATCAAAAAACAAAGAGACCTTGAGTAAGTTTGGTCACGGTACGCCGGACGATTGGCTTGAGCACAATGTCTACACCAAGTACAGCGCACGCGGCATTCTGTTGATGTTGATGATCGATGTGGCCTTGTTTGGGGCCATCGGCTTGACCGTTTGGGCAATTCAGATGGCATGGATTCCCTTTTGGGCCGCTGGTGTGGTCAACGGGATCGGCCATTATTGGGGATATCGCAATTTCGCGAGCCCTGACACGAGCACCAATGTGTTCCCCTGGGGGATTTTGATTGGTGGGGAAGAGCTGCACAACAACCATCATGCCTATGGCACGTCGGCCAAGTTTTCCAGCAAGTGGTACGAACTTGATATCGGCTGGGTTTACATACTTGGTCTCAAGGCACTTGGCTTGGTGCAGATCAAAAAAGTTGCACCCAAGTTGCGGCTTGAGGCCACTGGCAAGACAGGAATTGATCTGCGCACGTTGCAAGGTGTGATCGCGCATCGTTACGAAATTTTGGCGCGCTACACCGGACTCATGCGCACTGCTTGCCGTGATGAGCTCGCGCGCTTGCAGGCGTCCCGTAGCCAAGACAAAGCCCAAGCGCTGGCTGCGGCAACCCATTGGTTGGGGCGTGGCGAAGAGAATCTCGCCCCTGCTGAGCGTGAACGCATTGACCAAGCCATTTCTTTGAATGAATCTCTCTCGACCTTGGTGCAAATGCGCCACGAACTGGTCAAGTTGTGGGATAGCTCGACAGCGACTAGCGAGCAACTCCTGCACGATTTGCAAGCTTGGTGCCAGCGCGCACAACAAAGCGGTATCGCCAGCCTTGAGGAGTTCGCTTTGCGTCTACGCCGCTATGCGGCATGATCGACAAGCTTAACGCGCCTCAACGCGAGGCGGTCACACTCCCTGCGCAGCATGCGCTCGTACTGGCAGGAGCAGGGAGTGGCAAAACCAGAGTCCTCACTACTCGCATGGCATGGCTGATCCAGACGGGTCAGGTCAGCCCTTTAGGCATCCTTGCGGTGACCTTTACCAACAAAGCCGCGCGTGAAATGGTGGCGAGGGTGTCCTCGATTCTGCCAATTGATACGCGGGGTTTGTGGATCGGGACTTTCCACGGACTGTGCAATCGCATGTTGCGAGCGCATCATCGCGACGCAGGATTGCCCCAAACGTTTCAAATTCTAGATACCGCCGATCAGCTTGCTGCGATCAAGCGTTTGCTCAAAGCGAACGGCATCGACGATGAAAAATATCCTGCACGCGATGTGCAACGTTTTATCAATGGGGCGAAGGAAGACGGCTTGCGTCCGAGCGATGCCGAGGCGCATGACAGTTTTCGGCGCCGTCTGATCGAAATCTACACGCTGTACGAAGCGCAGTGCCAGCGTGAAGGTGTCGTGGATTTTCCCGAGCTATTGCTGCGTGCGTACGAACTTCTAGCACGTAACGAGCCGATCCGTAGCCACTATCAGCGCCGCTTCCGGCATGTGCTTGTTGACGAGTTCCAAGATACCAACACCTTGCAATACAAGTGGCTGACACTTTTAGCAGGGGGCGGGGCGAGCTTGTTCGCTGTGGGTGATGATGATCAATCGATCTATGCGTTTCGTGGCGCGAATGTCGGCAACATGGCTGACTTTGAAAGAGACTACGCGCGAGGCACTGTCATACGCCTCGAACAAAACTATCGCTCGTTTGGTCATATTCTGGATTCTGCGAATGCTCTGATTAGTCATAACAACGGCAGGCTCGGCAAGAATTTGTGGACTGAGCAAGGTGAGGGTGAACAAATCCGAGTTGTTGAACAACCAACTGATTTACTCGAAGCGCAGTGGTTGGTTGATGAGGTGCGAGGACTCATCTCTGATGGTCGTGACCGCAGCCAGATCGCTGTGCTGTATCGCAGTAATGCGCAGTCGCGTGTGATTGAACATGCGCTGTTTTCTTCTGGGATTGCCTACAAGGTATATGGCGGACTGCGATTCTTTGAGCGTCAAGAGGTTAAGCATGCATTGGCTTATCTGCGCTTAATGGCGAATGTGGATGACGACACCTCCTGGATGCGCGTCGTGAACTTTCCGCCACGCGGCATTGGTGCGCGAACACTCGAATTACTGGGAGATCAAGCGCGCGCTTACGATACGAGTTTGGCTGCTGCGGTGGCACGTGTGCCGGGCAAGGGTGGCTCAAATCTCGCTCAGTTTGCCAGCATGATTCAACGTTTAGCGACCGAGACGCGCGAGCTTCCACTGCCTGAGATGGTCGAGCATGTCATCGACCAAAGCGGCTTGATCGCGCACTACCAGGTGGATCGGGAAGGTGCGGATCGAATCGAAAACTTAAAAGAACTTGTGACCGCAGCTGCTGCTTTTGTCATGGAAGCCAACCTAGATGGTTTGCCCGCTGGGGTTGCCCTGCAAGCACCGGCATCGGATGCGGTGGAGTTTGCAGAAGGTACTGACGGCGCGGCATCACAGGTTGCAAGTGATGCGTTGCGTATTGGGTTTGATGGCTTGTCACCCTTGATGGCCTTTCTATCGCACGCTGCCCTTGAGGCCGGTGATAATCAGGCACAGGCAGGTCAGGATGCGGTGCAGTTAATGACTGTGCATGCCGCCAAAGGGCTTGAGTTTGATGCCGTGTTCATTACAGGAATCGAAGAGGGACTTTTCCCTCACGAGAACAGCATTCTCGAGCAAGCAGGCCTCGAGGAAGAACGTCGTCTGATGTATGTCGCGATCACCCGTGCGCGGGAACGGCTTTACTTCAGTTTGGCACAGAGCAGAATGCTGCATGGACAAACACGTTACGCAATGCGTTCTCGGTTTTTATCTGAGATTCCAGATGAGCACTTGAAGTGGTTAACGCCAAAGCAAGGCTTGATCGACTCCGAACCGCGCTGGAAGAGCAGTGCAGGGGGCTTCGATCCCTATGCGCGGAATACGAAGTCAAGCGTCGCTGCCGTCGCCCCGAGAAGCGTCGCGAGCGGGGTAACCGTTGGCTCCCAACAGTTTCGAGTCGGTCAAGGCGTAAGACATGCTCGTTTTGGCGAGGGTACGATCATTGGCTTGGCAGGTAGTGGTATGGACGCCCAAGCGCAAATCCAGTTCCGCGACGTGGGTGCCAAGACCTTAGCGCTCGGTGTGGCTAAGCTCGATATTATTCAGAGCTAATCTCTAACTGTTCAATCTCTTCTTGCAGATTAAGCCAGCGCTCCTCGAGCTCCGCGGCGAGCTTGGTGAGTTCGCCATGCTTGGCGAGCGTCTCCATGCGTTCTTGACGACGCGCGTCACTGTATAAATCTGGGTCGGCTATCCGCGCATCGAGCGCAAGCACCTGGGCTTGTGTAGCTTCCAGCTCTTTCTCGATTGTTTTTAGTTTGTTCTCGATTGGTTTGCGTAATTGAGCGAGCCGTTGGCGCTCTTGTGCTTGCTCGCGTTTCTGGTTTTTCCGGTCGCTGCTATTGGCTTGTGGGTCTTGATTCGGTAAGACATTCTGGACGTTCAGCTTGCCCGTATCGCGCGCTAATGCGTCTTGCTTACGCGCATTGGCTTGATGTTGAGCAAGCCATTCTCGGTAGTCTTCCAAATCCCCATCAAACTCTTGGACACCCCCATTTGCAACAATCCAAAAGCTATCAACAGTCGTTCGCAATAAATGCCTATCGTGCGATACCAACAGCATGCTGCCACCGAACTCGGCCAGCGCTGTGGTGAGCGCCTCACGCGTCTCGACATCCAGATGATTGCTGGGCTCGTCGAGTAATAAGAGGTTCGGCTTTTGCCACACGATGAGGGATAACGCGAGCCGGGCTTTTTCACCGCCAGACATTGGTTCGACTTTATCTGTGACTCGATCGCCACCAAAACCGAAGCCGCCCAAGTAATTGCGTAATTCTTGTTCGCGGGTTTGTGGTGCGAGTCGCGCAAGGTGTTGCAGCGGGCTGCTCTCTAAATCCAGCATATCGAGTTGATGCTGAGCGAAATAGCCAACTTCGAGACCGCGGGAGGCTTTACGACTGCCCGCTTGCACATCGAGTTCCCCCGCTAGCGTTTTCACCAACGTACTTTTTCCCGCGCCGTTCACACCCAGAATGCCGATACGATCACCGCCCCTGACCATCAGTTTGACGCCGCGCAGGATCGGAATGTGCGCGCCTGTTTCGTCGGTGTAACCCGCTTGCATATCGTCAAGGACGAGCAGAGGATCTGGCATTTCGTCGGGCGACGGTATGCGAATGTCGATGCCGGACTCCGCATGGATGGGGGCGAGTTGCTCCATCCGTGCAAGGGCCTTGACGCGGCTTTGTGCTTGCTTCGCTTTAGATGCTTTCGCTTTAAATCGATCGATAAACCCTTGAAGTCGAGCGGCTTCGCGTGTTTGACGCTCATAGGCAATCGATGTCTGACGCAGACGTTCCGCCCGCTGCAACACAAAGTCCTGATAGCCGCCTTTGTAGCGGTTGAGCTTGCCTTGATCAAAATGCAGGATCGTCTGTGCGACTGCGTCTAGAAACTCAGTGTCGTGCGAAATAAGGAGTACTGTTCCTTGATAAGCGCCAAGCCAGCGCTCAAGCCAGAGCATCGCATCGAGGTCTAAGTGGTTGGTTGGCTCGTCGAGTAAGAGCAGTTCCGAAGGCGCCATCAGCGCACGGGCCAGGGCGAGTCTCATGCGCCAACCGCCGGAGAAGCTATCGACTGGATGCTCCCATTGCGCAGGGGTAAAGCCGAGTCCTGCGAGTAATTGCTCCGCTCTGGAGGCCGCTGTCCACGCGTCTGCTTCAATTAATTCTGCTTCAAGCTCGGCAATCTTTGCCCCGTAGGCATCGATTCTTGAGGGGTGTTGCTCGAGCTCGGCATTGATTGCTGCACGAGCCGCTTGCAACGACCGAAGATGTGTGTCGCCGTCGATAACGAATTCACGCGCAGCGTTTGAAGTCGAGGCAATTTCTTGTCTGACACTCGCGATACGCCAGCCGGCGGGCACATCTAGGCTGCCTGCATCGGCATCAAGTTCATGCTGAAGGAGTGCGAATAAAGTCGATTTGCCGGCCCCGTTTTTTCCTACGAAGCCAACTCGCTCCCCAGGGTGCACGACGAACTCGGTTTGGTCCAAAAGCACTTTGGTGCCGCGTCGCACCGTCAAGCCAGACGCGCGAATCACGATAGTAGTTGTCCGCGGCTAAGCAATAGAATCTGGTCTGATGCTTCAGCGGTGTCTAGCCAGATAGGTTCCAGTTCAGGAAAAGCCGCCTCAAAGAAAGCGCGCTCGTGTCCGATTTCTATCACGAGTAGTCCTTCCTCACTGAGGTGAGCAGGAGCTTGCTCGATAATCGTCCGTACGATGTCCATCCCGTCGTCGCCACCAGCGAGGGCTAGGCGCGGCTCATGGCGGTACTCCGCCGGAAGTTTCCCCATCGAGGTGGTGTTCACGTAGGGGGGGTTACTGATGATCAGGTCATAACGTGCGTTAACCGGCAGAGGGTCGTAAAGACTGCCATGGTGAAGGTTGAGCCTGTCGTTCATCTCATGTTGTGCGACATTGATGGCCGCGACGTCGAGCGCATCCTTTGAGATGTCCGTGGCGTCCACGAAAGCCTCAGGGAACTGATGCGCAGCAATAATCGCCAGACAGCCCGAACCGGTGCACAAATCAAGAATTCCCGTGATCTCGTATGGGTCACTAATCCAAGGGCTCAATTGATTCATTAACAATTCGGCGATCGGTGAGCGCGGAACAATGACGCGTTGATCAATATGAAACCTAAATCCTTGTAGCCATGCCTCATGTGTCAGGTATGGTGCGGGCAATCGCTGCTCGCACCGCAAGTCAATTAAAGAGAGCGCGCGCTCGCGCTCCGCAGGCAAGACCCGGGCGTCCATGAAGGGCTCAAGTTGATCGGGCGGTAAGTGCAAAGCAAATAACACCAGATACACAGCTTCATCCCATGCGTTGTCCGAGCCATGACCAAAAAATAGCTTGGCTTCGTTAAAGCGCGAGACGCCGTAGCGAATGAGGTCGCGCACGCTACATAGGGCGTCCCGGGATTGCGGCATTAGGCTCTCAGGAGATCGTTGATACTTGTCTTGGCACGAGTTTGCGCGTCGACTCGCTTGACGATGATGGCGCAGTTCAGGCTGTGTGAGCCGTCGGCTGCAGGTAAGGATCCAGGCACGACAACCGAGCCGGAAGGTACGCGGCCATAATGAATTTCTTTGGTTTCGCGATCGTAAATGCGGGTGCTTTGCGAGAGGAACACGCCCATTGCTAACACTGAGTTTTCTTCAACGATCACACCTTCCACGACTTCGGAGCGTGCGCCGATAAAGCAGTTATCTTCGATAATCGTCGGGTTGGCTTGCAGAGGCTCGAGTACGCCACCGATTCCAACGCCGCCAGATAGGTGAACATTTTTACCGATCTGTGCACACGAACCGACTGTGGCCCATGTGTCGACCATTGTCCCTTCGTCGACATAGGCGCCGATGTTCACATAGGACGGCATCAGGACGACGTTGCGCGCAATGTAGGCACCACGACGCGCGACTGCGGGGGGGACGACGCGATAGCCACCAGCTTTAAAGTCGGCTTCGCTGTAGTCACCAAACTTGAGCGGCACTTTATCGTAGAACTGCACAGGCTTCTGGCCCATTACGCCGTTGTCATAGAGTCGGAACGACAATAGAACTGCCTTTTTGACCCACTGATGCACTACCCAGTTGCCATTGAGTTTTTCGGCTACGCGAAGGGTGCCGGCGTCTAATGCGTGAATGGTGTGCTCAACCGCTTCGCGTACTGCGGCGTCTGCAGCGGAGGGCGAGAGGTTCGCACGGTTTTCCCAACCCTGCTCAATTGTGTTTTGCAAATCTGTCGACATGACGATCCTGAAGAAAGAAGAAATTGAAGTGAAAGCAAAAAAAACTGTGGGTGGAGTGCCGCTTAGCGTGACACCCCGTTACTAAAGTTCTTGCGCACAAAATCGGCAATCCGATGCGCCGCTTCGACGCAATCGGCAAGCGGGGCCACCAGGGCGATGCGGATACGATTCTGACCTGGGTTGACGCCGTCGACCGTACGCCCGACGTAGCTGCCGGGTAGGACCGTGACGGCCGTCTGTGACAATAAGTCTCGAACAAATTCCGGGTCTGGTCCCGGCGTACCTGCCCAGAGATAAAACGAAGCGTCTGGTCTTTTGACATCCAGCACAGGCTCTAGGATGGGTAGCACCGCGTCAAACTTTGCGCGGTATTGTTGCCGGTTTTCGATCACGTGCGCCTCATCGTTCCAGGCGGCGATACTTGCGGTCGATACGACGGGCGATAGCGCACTGCCGTGGTAGGTGCGGTAGAGCAAGAATTTCGCGATCAGGTGGGCATCCCCAGCGACAAAGCCTGAGCGCATCCCAGGCACGTTTGAGCGCTTGGACAGGCTCGAGAAGCACATGAGATTCTTGTAGTCAGTGCGTCCAAGTTGGTTCGCCGCGAGCATACCACCGAGCGGCGGTGCGCTCTCGTTGAGGTAGATCTCGGAGTAACACTCATCTGAGGCTATAACAAAGCCGTAATGGTCGGACAGTTCAAACAACAGTTTCCAATCTGCCAAGGGCATGACGTCGCCAGCGGGGTTACCCGGTGAGCATACAAACAAAAGCTGAGTGCGCTTCCAAACATCGGCCGGGACGCTAGCCCAGTCACAACGAAAATTCTTGGCGGGGTCCGAGTTCACGTAAAACGGAGTCGCACCTCCGAGTAGCGCCGCACCCTCGTAAATCTGGTAGAACGGGTTGGGGCAGACCACAAGTCCGTCTTCTGTTGAGTCGAGGACAACCTGCCCAAAGGCAAATAAAGCCTCCCGGGAGCCCAAGGCTGGAAGAATTTGCGTCTCGGGATCGGGGGCTGGAATGCCATAGCGACGGGCAAGCCAAGCGGAAATTGCTTGCCGCAGCGCAGGGTCACCCTTCGTGGGCGGATAGGCGGATAGGCCGGCAAGCCCCCCAATAATGGCTTGTTTCACGCATTCAGGCGCGGCGTGTTTGGGCTCACCAATCGAGAGGTTGATCGGTCGGACACCCTCCGGCAACGGGCCTGCTTGCGCCAGAAGTGCACGCAGTTTTTCGAAGGGATAGGGCTGTAATTTGTCGAGGCGTGGGTTCATCAGCGTATTTTAACCAGTTGCATGTACAGTGGGAACGGAAAATCTGTCCGGTGTGCGCTACAATGTTCGGCTACTGCGAAGGTGGCGAAATTGGTAGACGCACCAGGTTTAGGTCCTGACGCCGTAACAGGTGTGCGGGTTCGAGTCCCGCCCTTCGCACCACCCCGTTTTTTTATCCGGCGCGGGCAGTATCGCGCTATCCGTCCTCTTTGTTTGGTAGATTTTCATGCAACCTGTGGTTGAAACCCTCTCCGGCCTCGAGCGCCGTATAGAACTCTCGATCTTGCTGGCCGACGTCGAAACAGCTGTTCAAGCTGAACTCAAGCGCGTCGCGCGTACCGCGAAGGCCCCTGGTTTTCGTCCAGGCAAGGTTCCGATGGCGATGCTTGAGCGTACGCACGCTCCTGGAATCCGTTACGACGCGATCAATGACAAAGTGGGCCAAGCCTTTGAAAAAGCGATCGAAGCTGCCGGATTGCGCATTGCAGGTGCTCCCAAGCTCGAGCCCAAGACAGAAGGCACTCCCGAAGGCACATTGGCTTTTTTCGCAACATTTGAGGTTTATCCTGCCGTGACAGTGCCTGATTTATCGGCTCTGAAAATCAAGCGCGCCGTGACGACCGTAGGCGAGGCCGAGGTCCAGCGCACTGTGGATATTCTGCGCAAACAACGCGCTGAGTATGCAGCGCGTGACGGACGCGCGGCACAAGATGATGACCGTATTACCTTGGATTTTGCGGGCACGATTGACGGTGTTCCTTTTGAGGGCGGCAAGGCTGATGCTTTTCCATTCGTGTTAGGCCAGGGCCGCATGCTGCCTGAGTTTGAGGCCGCGGCGCGCGGCATGAAAGCCGGCGAGACTAAGGTTTTTCCGTTGGCTTTTCCTGCTGACTACGGTGGGAAGGATGTGGCAGGCAAGACTGCCGAGTTCACCATCACCGTCAAAGAAGTGGCAGAGCCCGTATTGCCCGTGGTTGACGCGGAATTCGCAAAATCACTCGGCCAGTCCGAAGGCGACGTTGAAAAATTACTCGCTGATATCCGCGGAAACATTGAGCGTGAAGTGAAAGCGCGCACCTTAGCTCGGACTAAGACGAGTGTGATGGACGCTTTGATTGGCGCTGTTAGCTTCGATGTACCGAAGGCGCTGGTTGATAGCGAGTGTCAAGCCCGTGTACAAGCTGCGCGTGCCGAACTGACTCAGCGTGGCGTGCCGAATGCGGACAAAATGCCTATCCCCGCCGATGCGTTCACCGCAGAGGCTGAGCGTCGCGTACGTCTCGGCCTACTCGTGTCGGAGCTCGTTCAACAAGCACAGTTGCAGGCGAAGCCTGAGCAAGTGCGTGCGCGTATTGAAGAATTCGCTGGTAACTATGAGAAACCAGCTGAGGTGGTTAGCTATTACCTTTCAGACCGTGCCCGTCGCGCCGAGGTGGAAGGTATTGTGTTGGAAGACAACGTAGTTCAGCATGCCTTGGCAAAAGCCCAGGTTGAGGACGAGCAAGTACCTTTTGATCAAATCATGGGAACGGCCTAAATGGAACGTTTTACCGACTTTTATGCATCCATGCACGGTGGGTCCTCTGTGACCCCAACCGCTCTTGGATACATTCCAATGGTGATTGAGCAGTCGGGGCGAGGCGAACGCGCTTTCGATATTTATTCCCGTCTGCTTAAAGAGCGTGTGATTTTTCTAGTGGGACCGGTCAACGACCAGTCCGCCAATCTGGTTGTGGCTCAATTGTTGTTTCTTGAGTCTGAAAACCCAGATAAGGACGTCGCGCTCTACATCAATTCGCCTGGTGGGTCGGTTTACGCTGGCATGGCGATTTATGACACGATGCGCTTCATCAAGCCCGAGGTATCGACCTTGTGCACAGGCCTCGCCGCCAGTATGGGAGCCTTTTTGTTGGCTGCTGGGAATAAGGGTAAGCGTTTCTCTCTGCCTAATTCGCGCATCATGATTCATCAACCTTCGGGTGGTGCGCAGGGTCAAGCCTCTGATATCCAAATTCAGGCACGCGAGATTCTGGATTTGCGTGAGCGTTTGAATCAAATGCTTGCCGAGAACACTGGCCAGTCAGTTGAACGTATCGGTATCGACACTGAGCGTGATAACTTTATGTCGGCTGCGGATGCGGTGACGTACGGACTTATTGATAAAGTCCTGACGTCTCGCGCCGACTCGGCATAAAGACGCACGCTGATTTAAACCTGTAATGGATCGCTATGACAGATAACAAAGGGTCAGCCCCAACCAAGACTTTGTATTGTTCGTTCTGCAATAAGAGCCAACACGAAGTCCGTAAGCTGATCGCCGGCCCGTCGGTATTTGTGTGTGATGAGTGTATCGACTTATGCAATGACATCATCCGCGAAGAAGCCCAAGCCCAAGCACGTGAGTCGATCCGTACAGACCTCCCCACGCCCGCAGAAATAAAAGCCTTTCTCGACCAATATGTGATCGGTCAAACGACCCCCAAGCGGGTGCTAGCGGTTGCGGTCTACAACCACTACAAGCGTTTGCGCCACGGTGAAGTCAAGGGCGATGATGTCGAATTGTCCAAGAGCAATATTCTGCTGATTGGTCCAACGGGCTCCGGTAAGACTTTATTGGCTCAGACGTTGGCGCGGCAATTGAATGTACCCTTTGTCATGGCAGATGCGACGACGCTCACGGAAGCGGGCTATGTTGGCGAAGACGTTGAAAATATCATCCAGAAACTGCTTCAAAACTGCAACTACGAAGTTGAAAAAGCGCAACGCGCGATCGTGTATATCGACGAAATCGATAAGATTTCCCGCAAGGCGGATAACCCCTCCATCACCCGTGACGTGTCGGGCGAGGGTGTGCAACAAGCACTGCTAAAACTAATTGAAGGCACGGTGGCTTCTGTTCCACCACAAGGTGGTCGCAAGCACCCTAATCAAGATTTTGTTCAGGTCGATACGACCAACATTCTCTTTATTGTCGGTGGTGCGTTCGACGGACTCGAGAAAGTCATTCGCAACCGCACAGAGCGTTCCGGCATTGGTTTCGGCGCCTCGATTGACTCAAAGATTGAGCAGTCTGCAGGCGATACCTTCCTAGAGGTCGAGCCCGAAGATCTCGTCAAATTCGGTCTGATTCCTGAGCTGGTTGGACGCTTGCCTGTCGTGGCGACGTTGCAAGAGCTCGATGAGGAAACGCTGATTCAAATTCTGACTGAGCCCAAGAACGCTTTGGTCAAACAGTTTCAGAAGCTCTTCGCTATGGAAGGTGCGGAGCTTGAGATTCGCCCAGGTGCTTTGCGCGCGATTGCACGCAAAGCGATTAAGCGTAAGACCGGTGCGCGGGGATTGAGGTCTATCCTTGAGTCTGCCTTACTAGACACCATGTATGAACTGCCCACACAGGGCAATATCAAACGTGTCGTGCTCGACGAGGCTGCAATTGATGGTCAGGGCAAGCCTTTGTTGGTGTATGCCGACGAAGCTGAAAAACAGCCTCCGGCATCGCCTTCCAGCGTCCGAGACGCCGCTGCTTGAATCGAAACTAATCCCTAGCGGTAACTCTAGTTTCCAGCCCCTTTTTAGGGGCTTTTGTTCATTCTCAAGGCTGAATCTTGAAATTTCGGCTATTGTCCACATAACGAGTACATTCGCGAAGTGCGATGTGTTGTGTCGATGGATCAGTTTGGATTTATCGAGTTTTTCTTAGGATGTCGTCATGTCTGGAAATCAGATCCTGCCCTCTGAAGCAATTAACCTGCCTTTATTGCCCTTGCGCGATGTGGTGGTGTTTCCCCACATGGTGATCCCACTATTCGTGGGACGTCCGCGTTCGATTCGAGCGCTAGAGGCCGCTATGGAAGCGGGCAAGAGCATCATGCTTGCTGCCCAAAAATCGGCTGGTAAGGACGACCCTACGCCTGAAGACGTGTACGAGATCGGCTGTGTAGCAACCATTTTGCAAATGCTGAAACTTCCAGACGGAACCGTCAAAGTGTTGGTCGAGGGCGCACAACGTGCTCGCGTGACAGAAATACAAGACGTAGAGACCCATTTCACGTCCGAGCTTGTGCCGATTGCACCTGATGTGACCATGGGTGCTGAGATCGAGGCCTTGCGCCGCGCGATCGTTAGCCAGTTTGAGCAATACGTCAAACTTAATAAAAAGATTCCCCCAGAAATTTTGACCTCTCTTGCTGGAATCGACGACGCCGGTCGTTTAGCCGATACGATTGCTGCCCACTTGCCTTTGAAGCTTGAGCAAAAGCAAAAGATGCTTGAAATCATCTCGACTTCGGAGCGACTTGAGGCCTTGTTGAGTCAACTCGAGACTGAGATTGACATTTTGCAGGTCGAGAAGCGTATTCGTGGCCGCGTGAAAAAGCAGATGGAAAAGAGTCAGCGCGATTACTACCTGAACGAGCAGGTCAAGGCGATTCAGAAAGAGCTGGGTGAGGGCGAAGAGGGCGCTGATATCGAAGAGCTTGAGAAGAAAATCCAAGCTGCTCATTTACCGAAGGACGCACGCAAGAAAGTTGATGGTGAGCTCAAAAAATTGAAGCTCATGTCGCCCATGTCAGCGGAAGCGACTGTGGTGCGTAACTACATCGATACAGTCATTGGTTTGCCCTGGCGCAAAAAGAGCAAGGTTAACAACTCGATCCCTAACGCAGAAAGCGTCTTGGATGCGGACCACTATGGCCTGGACAAGGTCAAAGAACGCATCTTGGAATATCTCGCAGTCCAGCAGCGCGTGGATAAGGTGAAAGCACCGATTCTCTGTTTGGTGGGGCCTCCAGGCGTTGGCAAGACCTCGCTTGGGCAGTCTATTGCCAAGGCAACGAATCGTAAGTTCATTCGCATGGCCCTAGGTGGTGTGCGTGACGAAGCTGAGATTCGTGGTCATCGCCGGACCTATATTGGTTCGATGCCAGGCAAGATTTTGCAAAACATGTCCAAGGTGGCTGTGCGCAATCCGCTGTTCCTGCTCGATGAAATTGATAAGCTTGGAATGGATTTCCGCGGGGATCCTGCGTCAGCTTTACTTGAGGTGTTGGATCCAGAACAAAACCATACCTTCCAAGATCACTACGTTGAAGTGGATTTTGATTTGTCGGATGTCATGTTTGTGGCAACCAGCAATACGTTAAATATCCCTGCGGCTTTGCTCGATCGTATGGAAGTCATTCGTTTGTCTGGTTATACCGAAGACGAGAAGATTCACATTGCCAAAGAGCATTTGTTGCCAAAGGTCATGAAGAATAATGGCGTCAAGCCTGAGGAGTTGAAGGTCGAGGAATCAGCCATACGAGACATTGTTCGCTACTACACGCGTGAGGCGGGCGTGCGCTCGCTCGAGCGTGACGTTGGCAAAATCTGTCGTAAAGTCGTGAAGAAGTTGCTAGCTGAGTCTGAGGCAAATAAGGCGGCGAAATCTGATGCGGTCATTCCACAAGTCGTGGTTACCTCCGAGAACTTGAGTGATTACCTTGGTGTGCGTCGTTATAACTTTGGTATGGCCGAGAAAGAAAACCAGATCGGTCAAGTCACTGGCTTGGCGTGGACTGAAGTTGGCGGTGATTTGCTGACGATTGAAGTCGCAGACATGCCCGGTAAAGGCGTGATTCAGCGCACCGGATCGATCGGTGATGTGATGAAAGAGTCGGTCGAAGCTGCGCGCAGTGTTGTACGCGCGCGTGCAGCCCGCTTAGGTATTGCGGATTCGATATTTGAGAAGCGCGATATTCACGTTCACTTCCCAGAAGGAGCGACACCTAAAGACGGTCCGTCCGCGGGTATCGCGATCACGACTGCAATCGTATCGGCGCTCACGCACATCCCCGTGCGCGCTGATGTCGCGATGACGGGTGAGATAACTCTGCGCGGTGAAGTGCTGGCGATTGGCGGCCTGAAAGAGAAGCTGTTGGCTGCACACCGCGGTGGTATCAAGACAGTGTTGATACCTGAAGAGAACGTTAAGGATCTTGCCGAGATTCCGGATAACGTAAAGAATCATCTCGAGATCGTGCCAGTGCGTTGGATCGATAAAGTGTTGGAAGTTGCTCTGTCGAGTCCAACAAAACCCTTGCCTGAGGAAGCACCGGTCGCGCAGGATGTTGTGGCTAAACCCACAGGTACTGCGACGGATCCGGTGATCAAACACTGAGTGCAAGTTTTTGTAGATAGTGTGCGGCTCGACAAGTGGTTGTGGGCCGCACGTTTTTACAAATCGCGCACGATTGCTGCGACGGCAATTGAAGCGGGGCGTGTGCACGTTGGCGAAGATCGTGCCAAGCCTGCCCGACTGATTAAAGTTGGCGACAAGCTAACTATTCATCGTGAGCAAGAGCGCGTAGAAATATTTGTGCGTGGGATCACCGAGACCCGACGATCGGCTACGTTGGCGCGTCTGCTGTATGAAGAAACGGCGGAGAGTGTTCTGGCTCGTCAAACTGCGGCAGAGCGACGTAAATATTACGTTGAGCCATCTCAAAATATTGAAGGTCGGCCGACCAAACGAAATAGACGGGCACTCGAGCGCTGGCGCGACGCTTAGCCTGCGCCAACGAATCTTTCTTATTGCAGTGGTGTGCTGCGAATGAGTCCGAGCGCAATGCCTTCGATCGAGAAATCTTGATCAGCGGTCACGACGATTGGGTCGAAATCGGTGTTTTCAGGCAAGAGTTCGATGTGTGAACCTTGTTGATTCAGACGCTTCACAGTGACTTCGTCGTCGATACGCGCTACGACGATCTGCCCATTGCGCGCCACGTTGGTTTTTTTTACTGCGAGCAAGTCGCCATCAAGAATGCCGATGTCACGCATACTCAGACCTTTTACTTTCAAGAGGTAGTCTGGAGTTTGAGTGAACATGTTTGGATCGACTTGGATTTCTTTTTCAATGTTTTCTGTGGCAAGAATTGGGAAACCGGCAGCAACACGTCCAACAAGCGGTAATAAGACCTGACCCATGCCTGGTGGAGGTCTAGGGGTGAGGCGATCGACCGGCTGGGAGCGGACGCGTTCTGGATCGATGTCCGTGTCGCCATAAAAATCTGCAGCCGCTTCAGTCAACCGAATGCCGCGCGAGGCACCGGCGGTGAGCTCAATAACGCCCTTGCGGGCGAGGGCGCGCAAGTGATCCTCGGCAGCGTTCGCAGATTTGAACCCTAACGTTTGGGCAATTTCTGCTCTGGTCGGGGGAAAACCGGTGTTAATAACGGCTTCGCGGATAAGATCCAGAATTTGTTGCTGCCGGTCGGTTAGTTTGATTGACATGATCAAGCCTATTGAGCTGTTTATCACTATATATTCATACAGCGCTGTATTTATATACAGCGTATTTTGCACGAATATTTCCAACAGCGCAAACTTTTTTTACAAAAAACTCCGACCGACTGTTTTTGACCCCTAGCGACATCAATTTTTTGGGTCCCCGGACACGTCATTTTGTTTGAATTCTCCCTATGAGATGGCTGCGAGGTTATGCGTGAAATCAGAGGGTATTTGTAATATGACGTTTACATTTCATGCGTAAGATTTAGGTAATTATGCGGAATTACCTATTTAAGGCTTTGATGATGTCAGTTTTGCCCCATGTTTCCTCAGCGCGGCGCGTTGCGGGAGAGGTAAGTTTTGGTCTACCTAAATCGTTGAAGTGCGTTTAGGGGCAAACATGTTAAGAAAAGCACAGGGCAACTCGGGTCATACGCACTTAATCCCGCTCACGTTAGCGCAAAAAAACATTTATTCGCTTCATGCAGTGGATCCGTCTGGATACGCATGCAGTCTCGCGCATTATCGAGACATCCGCGGACCTTTCGATGTTAGCCAACTTACCAAAGCGGTAGGTAAGGTGCTACGTAGTGTACCAACGTATCGCGTGGCGATTGAGATGTCGGGGCAGACTCCTTACCTGCGTGAAGTCGAGTCGTTCGAGCCGAGCTTAATTCAACTTGATTTTTCGCAAGATGCGAATCCGTTTCAGGCTGCACACAGGTGGATGGAGCAGGAGCGCAAACGCCCCTTTGAGTTAACCGTGGGGCCGCTATTTAGACTGGCAGTCGTCAAGGTTGGGCCTGCGCGCCATTTGTTTTTCCACTGCCATCATCAAATCATTGCGGATCTCTCGGGTGGTTTTCAATTTGAACGGTGGGTGTTCGAGCTCTACCGTGATTTGCAAGCAAAAATTGATGTGATGAGCCCTCATAACTTTTCTGATGCTCTTGAGGTCGAGGAGTGTTATCTCGCATCAGCCCAAGCTGATGCAGATAAAGAGTATTGGCACGAGCGTTTAAAAAGCGTTGAACGGCAGTTAAGTCTGTCTCGTAAAGCATTAGGTGCTGCGCGCGGTGAGATGATCACGAGAGAGTTGACGCTGACAGTATCGTTAGTGTCAGCCTTGAATGGGTTGTCGCGCAAACATCGCATTTCATTACCGAATTTCTTGATCAGTCTTGGTGCTCTCTATTACGCGCGGATGACCAATCAACAAGATGTTTTGGTTGAAGTGCCTGTCGCGCTTCGATCGCGTACCGAAGATCAGCTGGCGGTCGATGTGCGCTCGAATGCTATCTATCTGCGAGCCGGAATCGACTTTGGAAAAACGTTTGAGAGTTTTTTTGCGGAGTGTGATGCGTCGCTTAATACAGGGATGCAGCATGGTCAGTATCGGCATGATGTCCTGCGTAGCGAACTTGGATTTGACTCAGGCTTGAGTCCGTTCTGTGTCGGTGTTGAAACCCCGGCAGAGCTTCCCTCAATCGAAGGCCTGACATTCCAGCTCCATAGACTTCATAGCGGCTTCGCTAATGACCTCGCCTTAAATTTTGAAATCGATCAACATGCAAAGACAATTTGCGTAAAGCTGAGCGGCGACGGCTTGCGCTATGAGGCGGTCGAGCTAGAGGCGCATCTTCTGCGCCTGGCGCATTTCCTTGAACGTGTCGTGATGGCCAGTGTTGAGCAATTGGTTGCTTCGATCCCGCTGCTCGATGAGCAAGAGTATGAAAAAGTGCTTGTCACGTTCAATCAAGCGTCGCTTGCGGATGATCCGCTGAGCTTGCCGTCGATGTTCGAGAAGCAGGTCAGCCTAACGCCTGACCAAACGGCTGTGATCTTTGGTGATCACCGTATTAGTTTCCGTGAGTTAAATGGCCGAGCAAATGAGCTTGCGCAGATCTTAATCAAACTTGGTATTGGGCCAGATCAAATCGTCGCGTTGGCTCTGCCGCGTTCGATTGAGATGATCGTTGGACTGGTCGCTGTTCTCAAAGTTGGTGCTGCGTATTTGCCATTAGACACATCTACGCCGACACAACGAATTCAGTACATGCTGGATGATAGTCAGGTTGCGCTCGTCGTAACGGACTCATCCCTGTTGGCCGAGAGTGAGTTGCATGATGTTCTGTTTCCTACGGATCACGCTTCACCATACAAGGCTATTCTTGACCTAAGCGATGCACGCGCATTGCAAGAAATTAGCCAGCGTTCGAGTAACCCGAGGCAAAACAGCATTGTTTTCTCGCCCGATCATCTTGCCTATGTTGTCTATACCTCTGGGTCAAGTGGCTTGCCCAAGGGCGTTGCCGGAACCGCTCGCGCTCTGGCAAATCGAATTATCTGGGGCGCCAAGCAGATTCCGTTATCTGTCGGTGACACGGTCATTGCGCGAAGCTCTTTTGCGTTTATTGATGGATCAACCGAGTTATTGAGTGCGCTATCGCAGGGCGCGGTGATTCACCTGCAAAGCGCTGAGCAAGGGCGAGATGCACATCACCTTCTGGCGCTACTGGAACAGGCGCCCGCTGCACGCATGAACGTTGTGCCTAGCTTGTTGAATGCGATCACACAGCTCGTCGATAAAGATGATGAGATCGGTGACTCTTTAGGCACGATTGTTAGTAGCGGGGAGTATTTATCAGTCGAGATAAAGAACCAAGTGTTATCTCGGTTACCCAAGCTGCGCCTGATCAATCTATACGGAATGACGGAAGCTGCTGGTGATAGCACCTACACCGAAGCCGATGAGTCTGATGTGTCGATTGGGCGTCCGATTTGGGGGACGCAGATTTATGTCTTAGATGCGATGCTGAACCCCGTGCCCGTTGGTGTAGCGGGGGAGTTGTATATCGCGGGTGCTGGCCTTGCGCGTGGCTACCTCGGGCGTGCTGGGATGACCGCCGAGCGCTTCATTGCTAATCCGTTTGAGCGCACGGGTGCGCGGATGTACCGCACGGGCGACTTAGCGCGTTGGCGCGAGGACGGCAACATCGAGTATCTAGGACGTGCTGATCGTCAGGTCAAGATCCGAGGCTTCAGGATTGAGCTCGGTGAGATTGAGGCTGCGATTGCGCAGTTTGATGCGGTTGCGCAAGTGACGGTGCAGGCGCGCGAGATCGCGGGCGAGAAGCGCTTGGTGGCGTACTTGGTGGGCAAGCCCGAGCAGGCGCTGCCCGAGTTCGAGCAGATCCGAGCCTCGTTGCTACGTGGACTACCGGAGTACATGGTGCCCACAAGCTTCATGGTGCTTGAGAAGATGCCATTAACCGTGAGTGGCAAGCTAGACCCTCAGGCACTCCCGATCCCTGAGGTGGTGAGCAGCCAGACGTACCGTGCGCCTCGCACGGCAGCCGAAGTGCTGCTGTGCCAGCTGTATGAGGAGCTCACAGGTGCGCGTCAGGTGGGTGTGGATGATGGTTTCTTTGCGCTCGGTGGCGACAGTATTACGTCGATTCGGTTAGTGAGTCGTGCGCGCCAGGCGGGCTTGGGCTTTAGCGTGCGAGAGGTGTTTGCGCACCCGACGGTGGCGGGTCTAGCGCAGGTGGCGCGTGCCATCGAGCAGGGCGCGTTGTCGATTGCCGCGCCTGCGGCGGGAGCCGTGGGGCTCACGCCGATCCAGTTTGAGTTCCTGACCGAGGGCGGCCCGCTCGGACGCTTTCACCAGGCGATTGCGGTCGAGCCGCCTGTGGGCGTGGGACGCGCGCAGGTTGAGCGTGCGATTGGCCAGTTGTTGGTGCATCACGATGCCCTGCGCCTGCGGGTGATGGGTGCGTCTGGCACAGAGCAGCCGTTGCAGTTCTGGCTCGAGGATGCGCAGCCCGAGGCGGTGTTTGGCCTTGAGGTGTTGGAGGTGTCGGGTGAGTCTGCGCAGGTCGCTGAGCAGCGGATGCACGAGGCGCTGCGCGGGTTGCCGGGGCGCTTAGATCCGTACAGTGGACGGATGGTGGCAGGCGTGTGGATGCAGCGTGGTGCGGGTGAGCGCGCGGTGCTGTTGTTGGCGATCCATCACTTGGTGGTGGACGGTGTGTCCTGGCGGGTGTTGCTCGAGGACTTGGATCACCTGACGGCTGGGCGTGCGTTACCCGAGCGGTCAAACTCGATGCGGGACTGGGCGCAGTACTTGGAGCGCGAGTCGCACTCGAGCAAGCGCGCGCAGGAGATGTCGGTGTGGCGCGCGGTGGTCAGTGGCGCGCAGCCGCTGCCCACGCAGGGTCAGGTCAGTGCCGAGGACAACGTGATTGGGCAGGTGCAGCATCACGAGAGCCAGGTGTCGGCCAAGGTGCTCGAGCAGCTGTTGTCTGCGACGGCGGTGTATCGGGCTGGAATTGATGATGTGTTGCTGACCGCGCTAGGTTTAGCGGTGTATGGCTGGCGTCGGGACTTTTACGGCTCGGCCGATACGGGCGCGCTGTTGGTGGATCTTGAGGGTCATGGTCGCGAGAGCGAGGACAGCAAGCTGGATGTGACGCGCACGGTGGGGTGGTTCACGAGCGCGCACCCTGTGCGGCTGGAGTACGCGGGGCTGGACATTGATGAGGCGCTGCGCGGTGGTGCGAGTGCGGGGTTAGCGCTGCGCATGATGAAGGAGGGGTTGCGTCGCACGTCGGACCGCGGTCTGGGTTACGGGATGCTGCGTTGGTTGAACGCGCAGACGGGCCAAGAGCTTGCGCAGTTGCCGCGCGCGCAGATGGCGTTTAACTATCTGGGGCGCTTTGAGCGCAGCGACAGCGCCAAGCAGCAAGAGGGCGAGGGCTGGCAGCTGTCGGATAACGTTC